>Ga0163108_10000858_pt1 | contig 22351 bp, 16 predicted proteins | sample Fk1155metaG_FD_109644 | JGI IMG/M metagenome (GOLD analysis project Ga0163108, IMG submission 109644) | Marine microbial communities from the Central Pacific Ocean - Fk160115 155m metaG | ecosystem: Environmental > Aquatic > Marine > Oceanic > Photic zone | place: The Central Pacific Ocean...
GCTGGTGCTGACGGCCATCGTCATCTCGTTCGGCATGACCGCGCTGGTGGTGGTGCTGGCGCTGCGCAGTTTCCTCGAAAGCGGGACCGACCACGTCGACGGAACGGCGGAAGATGGCGACCTCACCGACGCCGAGGCCAACCACTGATGCTGACGATCGTCCCGATCCTGCTTCCCGCGGTGGTGGCCGCGATTACGCTGCTGCGTTCGGTTCGCACGACGCGGCTGGCGGCGATCTTCTCGCTGACGTCCAGCGTGCTGCTGGTGGCGGTGACCGTCGCCTTGTTCGCCGAGGCGTCGGACGGCGTCATCCGCGTATACCGGCTGGGCGACTGGCCCGCGCCCTTCGGCATCGTGCTGGTGCTCGACCGGCTGTCGACGATGATGGTGCTCTTGACCAATGTGCTGGCGCTGTGCGTGCTGGTCCATGCGGTGCTGACGCAGCTGGACCGGCGGGGCTGGCATTTCCACCCGATGTTCCAGTTCCAGCTGCTGGGCCTGAACGGCGCGTTCCTGACGGGGGATTTGTTCAACCTGTTCGTGTTCTTCGAGGTGCTGCTGATCGCCAGCTACGGGCTGATGATTCACGGAGGCGGCCCGATGCGGCTGCGCGCGGGCGTGCAATACATCAGCTACAACCTTGCCGGATCGGCGCTGTTCCTGGCCGCGCTCGGCTGTCTCTATGCCGTCACCGGAACCCTGAACATGGCCGACATGGCCGAGCGCGTGGCACGGATGCCGACCGAGGACACGGCGCTTCTGCGCACCGGCGCGGTGCTGCTGCTGCTGGTCTTTGCCATCAAGGCAGCCATCGTGCCGCTGCACTTCTGGCTGCCCTCGACCTATGCCAACGCGCCGGGTCCGGTGGCCGCGCTGTTTGCCATCATGTCCAAGGTCGGGGTCTATGCGATCATCCGCTTCTTCACGCTGGTCTTTCCGCAGGATTCGGTGATCGAGACCATCGCCACCGACCTGATCCTGCCCGCCGCCCTGATCACGCTGACCCTGGGGCAACTGGGGGTGATGGGCACCCGCAGCCTGGCGCGTCTGGCGGCCTTCGCGGCCATCGCCTCGATCGGGACGCTGATGATCTCGGTCGCGCGGTTCGATGCGCAGGGGCTGACGGCGGGGTTGTATTACATGATCCATTCCACCCTGTCGGCGGCGGCGCTGTTTCTTGTCGTGGATCTGGTCGCGGCGCGCCGCGGCGGTGATTTCTGGCTGCGGCTCAGGCCGGCCATCGGCAATACCGGCCTGATCTCGGCCCTGTTCTTCGCGACCGGCATTGCGGTCGTGGGGCTGCCGCCGCTGTCCGGCTTTCTGGGCAAGCTGATGATCCTCGACGCCACCGCCGACGACCCCTGGCGCGATGGCATCTGGGCCACGATTCTCGTGACCTCGCTGATCGCGCTGGTGGGCTTTGGGCGGGCAGGCTCGATCCTGTTCTGGAAGTCGCACGAGATGGACCCCGAGCCGGGCAATGACAGCGACGAAGGTCAGCGCCCCGCGCCCGGACCGATCCCGACGAAGCTGGAAACCGACGAACCGATCCAGGATGTCGGCGATTCGGCAGCGCCATGGCTGTCCTTCATCGCGACCGGCGCGCTGCTGGCCGGTATGGTGGTGCTGACCGTCTTCGCCGGGCCGCTGACCGATTATCTGCAACGGACGGCCGATCAACTGACCAACCCGACGCTCTACTACGAATCGGTGCTGCGCCAGCAGGAGGGTGCGAAATGATCCGGCGCCTGTTTCCCCATCCCTATCTTTCGGCGATGCTGGTCATCGTCTGGATGTTGCTGGTCAACCGGTTCGCCTGGGGTTCGCTGGTCTTTGCGGTGATCCTCAGCATCGCGATCCCGGCGCTGACCGAACCCTACTGGCCCGCCCGTGCCCGGCTGCGCCATCCGGGCAAGATCCTCGTCTATGTCACGATTGTCGTCCACGATATCATCAGGGCCAATATCGATGTGGCGCTGATCGTGCTGTTCAAGCCCAACCGCAACCTGCAACCCGCCTGGATCACCATCCCGCTGGAGTTGCGATCGCCCGAGGCGATCACGGTTCTGGCCAGCACCATCACGCTGACACCGGGGACGGTCAGTTCGGACCTGTCGCAGAACGGCCATGCGCTGCTGGTCCATTGCCTGCACGCTCCCGAACCGCAAGAGGTGATCGACGAGATCAAGACGCGCTACGAAGCCCGCCTGAAGGAGATCTTCGAATGATCCTCTACGCGCTTTATTTCGCCTTCGCCTGTTTCGGCATCGGCCAGTTGTTCTGCCTCTACCGCGTTGTTTTCGCGCCCGGAGTCGGCGATCGGGTTCTGGCGCTGGACACGATGGCGATCAACATGATCGCGCTGACCGCCCTGTTCGGCATCCTGCACGACACGACGATGTATTTCGAGATCATGCTGCTGTTCGCCATGGTCGGCTTCATCTCGACCGTGGCCTATGCAAAATTCCTGCTGCGCGGCGACCTGATCGAATGAAAGGGAAAATGCGATGGACCTTGCTGGAGAGATCCTGATCTCGGCGATGCTGGTCATCGGCGGTGCTTTCGGTCTTGTGGGATCCTACGGGCTGGTGAAGCTGCCCGATCAGATGACCCGGCTTCATGCACCGACCAAGGCCGCAACGCTTGGCGTGGGTGGCATCATGATCGCATCGCTGCTCTGGTTCGGCTTTTTCGGCGAACGTGCCAGCTGGCACGAATTCCTGATCGTGCTGTTTCTGTTCCTGACCGCGCCGATAACCGGGCTGATGATCGCCAAGACCAACATGCACCTGACCTGGCGCCCCGATGAGTTGCCCTATCCGGGCGAGGACATGCACTGGGCCACCTTCGGCGATTCCGCCGATCGCAGCCTGATGGACGGCGACGCCGATCTGGACAACACCGAACGCGACCTGAGAGAATAGGCCGCGCTCGCCCTATTCCTCGCTGACCTCCAGCACCCCCGGCACGGCGCGCAACGCCTGCCGCGCGGGCGTGGTCAGAGGCGCATCATCGGCCACCTCGATCTCGATCAGTTCATCGCCTTCGCGCAGACGCAGCAGAATCGGCCCGCGAGATCGCGCCGAAACCACGATTTCAGTGCGGATCCGACCCAGAACCTCGGCCAGGCGCGGAATCGCGTCGGCGCCCTGCATCTCGACCGCAAGGCTGCCGGCGCCTGCATCGGCCACCGCGTCCTCCAGCCGGGTGACGGAATTGGCCAGCATCTTGACCTGCTCGCCCGAGGGTTCGACCTTGACCTGCAACACGACATTCTCGCCCGGTTCCAGCCGATCGCGCGAGGCGTTCAGCAGGTCCGAGAACACCGTCACCTCGTAAAGCCCGGTCGGATCGGACAGGCTGACAAAGGCGTAGGGCGTGCCCTTGGCCGACTTGCGTTCCATCCGCGCGGCCACGGTGCCGGCGATGCTGGCCACCATCGGGCCGCCTGCCGCCTCGGCGCTGATCTGGGCCAGCGTCATCACGTTCTTGCGCTTCAGCGCGGGCAGGTAGTCATCCAGCGGATGCCCGGACAGGTAAAAGCCGATGGCGCGATGTTCCTCGCCCAGCTTCTCGGTCGGCAGCCAGACCTGCTCGATCGCCGCACGCGGCGGCGGCAGATCCTCGCCGCCGCCGAACAGCGAGGATTGGCTGGACGCCGCCTGTTCCTGAACCGCCGCCGACCACGCGACCAGGCTGTCCAGAGATTTCAGGACCCTCGCGCGGTTATCGTCCAGCGCATCGAACGCGCCGGCGCGGGCCAGCATCTCCAGCGGGCGCTTGCCCACGCGCTTCATGTCCACGCGGCGGGCAAAATCATGGATATCGGCAAAGGGTCTGTCGCCGCGCGCCTCGTGGACCAGTCGCATCGCCTCGATGCCGACGCCCTTCAACGCCCCAAGCGCATAATGGATGCGGCCTTCGCCCACGGTGAATTTCGGTGCCGAGCGGTTGACGCAGGGGGCCAAGATCGCGATTCCCATCCGGTCGCATTCGCGTTTGTAGATGGCCAGCTTGTCGGTCAGGTGGATGTCGCAGTTCATCACCGCGGCCATGAATTCGACCGGATGGTTCGCCTTCAGCCAGGCGGTCTGATAGCTGACCACGGCATAGGCGGCCGCGTGTGATTTGTTGAAGCCGTAATTGGCGAACTTCTCGAGCAGGTCGAAAACTTCGCCGGCCTTCTTTTCGGGCACGCCGTTCTCGATGCTGCCCTTGATGAATTTCGGACGTTCCTTGGCCATTTCGGCGGCGATCTTCTTGCCCATGGCGCGGCGCAGCAGATCGGCCCCGCCAAGGCTGTAGCCGGCCATGACCTGCGCGATCTGCATCACCTGTTCCTGATAGACGATGATGCCCTGCGTCTCGGCCAGGATATGGTCGATGCTGGGATGGATCGATTCCAGCGCGCGCGCGCCGTTCTTGACCTCGCAATAGGTCGGGATGTTCTCCATCGGGCCGGGACGATACAGGGCCACGAGGGCCACGATATCCTCGATGCAGGTGGGCTTCATCCGGCGCAGCGCATCCATCATGCCGCTGCTTTCCACCTGGAACACCGCGACCGTGCGGGCACTGGCGAAAAGATCATAGCTGGCCTGGTCGTCCAGCGGGATGGCGTTGATCTGGTTCTCGGCACCCTCGGGCGGCCGATACAATTCGCGGCCATCGGCTGTGACATGCAGGGGCCGCCCGCCGGCATTGATCAGATCGACCGCGTTCTGGATCACGGTCAGCGTCTTCAGGCCCAGAAAGTCGAACTTGACCAGCCCGGCCTGTTCCACCCATTTCATGTTGAACTGCGTCGCCGGCATGTCCGATCCGGGATCGCGATACAAGGGCACCAGCCGGTCCAGCGGCCGGTCCCCGATCACCACCCCCGCCGCGTGGGTCGAGGCGTTGCGATACAGCCCCTCGATCTTTTCGGCATAGTCCAGCAGCCGGGCGATCACCTCTTCGCGGGCGGCCTCGCGCAGGCGCGGTTCTTCGGCCCGCGCCCGGGTGATGCTGACGGGCTTCACCCCTTCGACCGGGATCATCTTGGACAGGCGATCCACCTGCATGAAGGGCAGCTGCAGAACACGGCCGACATCGCGCACCGCTGCCTTGGACAGCAGCGCGCCGAAGGTGATGATCTGGCCAACCTTTTCCTTGCCGTATTTCTCCTGCACATAGCGGATCACCTCTTCGCGGCGATCCATGCAGAAATCGATGTCGAAATCCGGCATGCTGACCCGTTCGGGGTTCAGGAAGCGTTCGAACAAGAGGTTGTAGCGCAGCGGATCCAGATCGGTGATGGTCAGGGCATAGGCAACAAGCGACCCCGCCCCCGAGCCGCGCCCCGGTCCCACCGGGATGTCGTGGTCCTTGGCCCACTGGATGAAATCGGCGACGATCAGGAAATAGCCCGGAAAGCCCATCTGCTCGATGATGCCCAACTCGAAATCCAGCCGCTTTTCGTAATCCTCGACCGGCACTGCATGGGGGATGACCTTCAGCCGCGCCGCGAGACCTTCCTCGGCCTGCCGCCGCAGCTCGGCGACCTCGTCATCGGCGAATCTGGGCAGGATCGGCTTGTGCCTTTCGACCGCGAACGCGCAGCGGCGGGCGATCTCGACGCTATTGTCCAGCGCCTCGGGCAGGTCGGCGAACAGGACCGCCATTTCCTCGGGCGACTTGAAATAGTGCTGCGGCGTCAGGCGGCGGCGGGGCTGGGACTGATCGACATAGGCCTTTTCGGCGATGCAGATCAGCGCGTCATGGGCCTCGAACATTTCGGGCTTGGGGAAATAGACGTCGTTCGTGGCGACCAGCGGCAATTCCTTTGCATAGGCAAGCTCGATCAGTCCGCCTTCCGACACGGCCTCGGCCTCCGGCAACTTGCCGTTCTCGGCCGGATGGCGCTGCAATTCGACATAGAGTCGGGTCGGAAAGGCCGAGCCAAGGCGATCCGCAAGCAATGCGGCCTTGTCGCTCTGACCTAGCGCGATCAACAGACCCAGCGGCCCCGTCGGGCCGCCCGACAGGCAGATCAACCCCTGGGCATGGGCGCAGACTTCTTCCAGCGTGACATGCGGCAGGCTGCCATCCGTGCGCAGATAGAGACACGAGGACAGCGCCATCAGGTTCAGCCAGCCCTGCCGGTTCTGCGCCAGCAGCACGACCGGGCCGGACACGCTTGCCAGGGTCTCGGGCAGGCGCAGTGTCATCTGGCAGCCGATGATCGGCTGGATGCCCTTCTCCATCGCCTTGACGCTGAATTCCAGCGCGGCGAACATCGCGTTGGTGTCGGTCAGCGCGACCGCAGGCATGCCTGCTTCGGCGGCAAGCGTGGCCAGTTTGCCCACGGGAACCGCGCCTTCCAGCAGGGAATGCTCGGAATGTGTGCGGAGATGAATGAATCGGGGGGATTTCGTCGCCATGGTCGCGACGTTATCGCAGCCTGACCAAACAGCGCAATTGCCGAAGGCGGCGCGGGCGCGCTAGACAGGACGAAGATTTTGACCGGAGGGGCAAATTTGACGGCAGAGGCGGCGGTGTTCCGGGCCGAAGGGGTCGGAAAGTCCTATCCCGGTGTGCGCGCCAATGACGACGTGTCCTTCGCGGTCGAGGCGGGCCAGATCCACGCGCTGCTGGGCGAGAACGGCGCGGGAAAATCGACCCTGGTCAAGATGATCTACGGCCTGGTGAAACCCGATGACGGCCGCATGACGCTGAACGGCGCCCATCACCATCCCGCCGATCCCCGTGCCGCGCGCGCGGCCGGGGTGGCGATGGTGTTTCAGCATTTCAGCCTGTTCGACGCGCTGACGGTGGCCGAAAACATCGCGCTCGGCATGGAAAATCCGCCGCCCCGGCGGGAATTGTCGGCCCGGATCCGGCAGGTCAGCCAGGATTTCGGCCTGCCGCTGAACCCTGCGCGCCGCATCGTCACGCTGTCGGCGGGCGAACGTCAGCGGGTCGAGATCATCCGATGCCTGTTGCAGGATCCGCGCCTGCTGATCATGGACGAACCGACCAGCGTCCTGACCCCGCAAGAGGCCGAATTGCTGTTCGCCACCCTGCGCAAGCTGGCCGATCGAGGCACCGCGATCCTGTATATCAGCCACAAGCTGGAAGAAATCCGCACCCATTGCGACCGCGCCACGATCCTGCGCGGCGGCAAGGTCGTGGACAGTTGCGACCCCCGCGCCCATTCCGCCCGCGAACTGGCCGCGATGATGGTCGGCGGCGAGATGCGTCCGATCGACCGCAGCGGGCGGCAGGCGGGCAAGATCCTGCTGGAGGTCAAGTCCCTGTCTCTGCCCGCCCCCAACGCCGAGGGCACGGCGCTGAAATCAGTCTCTCTCAGCCTGCGCGCGGGCGAGATCCTGGGCATCGGCGGCGTCGCCGGAAACGGGCAGGAGGAATTGCTGGCCGCCCTGTCGGGCGAGGTTCGCAGCGCGCCGGGCACGATTCTGCTGGAGGACCGCGATCTGGGCGCCACCCCCCCGCAGGCGCGGCGGCGGGCCGGGCTTCTGGCCGCGCCCGAGGATCGTCTGGGCCATGCGGCCGTGCCCGATTTCAGCCTGACCGAGAACACGCTGCTGACCGCTGGACCGCGCAAGGGATTGGTCCGCAAGGGCCTGATCGATCGCGCCGCCGCCCGAGCCTATGCCGAACAGGTGATCCGCGACTTCGACGTGCGCACGCCGGGGCCTTCTACCGCCGCGCGCGCCCTGTCAGGCGGCAACTTGCAGAAATTCGTCATCGGGCGCGAGGTCTTGCAAGCGCCGCGCGTTCTGGTCGTCAATCAGCCGACATGGGGCGTCGATGCCGGCGCCGCCACCGCGGTGCGTCAGTCGCTGCTGGATCTGGCGCGCGGCGGGGCGGGCGTGATCGTGATCTCTCAGGATCTCGACGAACTGATGGAATTGTCCGACCGTTTCTGCGCGCTGAACGAAGGCCGTCTGTCCGATCCGCGTCCGACAGCCGGGCTGAACCTCGACGAGATCGGCCTGATGCTGGGCGGCGCGCACGGGATGGAGGTCGCGCAGATATGATCCGCCTCGTTCCACGCGACCAGACCTCGGCCGCATGGCAGATCGCGACGCCTCTGCTGGCGGTCCTGGCGACGATGATCGCGGGCGGCCTGTTGTTCGCGATCATGGGTTACGACCCGCTTGCCGCGATCCGCACGATCTTCTGGGATCCGCTGTTCGGGCCTGCCGCCGGCTATTCGCGCCCGCAATTGCTGGTCAAGGCCGCGCCGCTGATCCTGATCGCCTCGGGGCTGGCGGTGGGCTTTCGCGCCGGTATCTGGAATATCGGCGCCGAGGGCCAATACATCATCGGCGGCATCACCGGCGCGGCGGTCGCGCTGGCGGCCTATCCCGCCGAGGGCATGTGGATCTTTCCCGCCATGGTGCTGGCGGGCGCATTGGGCGGTTGGGCCTGGGGCATGATCCCGGCCTTGCTGCGCAACTGGTTCGGCGCCTCGGAAATCCTTGTCTCGCTGATGCTGGTCTATGTGGCGCAGCGCGTGGCGGCGTGGATGGCCTTCGGGCCGATGAAGAACCCCGAAGGCTATGGCTTTCCGGGATCGCGCAACCTGCAGCAATATCCGGCCGCATCGAACCCCGAACTGATCGCTGGCACCGGCGCGCATTGGGGCGTCGTGGCCGCCGCCGCCGCCGTCCTGGCAATCTGGTTCCTGATGAGCCGTCACATCCGGGGCTTCCATATCCGCGCCGCAGGTCTGGCACCGCGCGCGGCCCGTTTCGCCGGGGTCAGACCCGAAACGCTGGTGGCCTTCTGCCTTGGCCTTTCGGGCGCCTTCGCCGGCATGGCGGGGCTGTTCGAAGTGGCGGGCCCCGCCGGCCAGATCACCGACAAGCTGGGCACGGGCTACGGTTTCACGGCGATCATCGTGGCCTTTCTGGGCCGGCTGCATCCGGTCGGCATCCTGCTGGCGGGCCTGCTGCTGGCACTGACCTATATCGGCGGCGAGCTGGCGCAGCTGACGCTGCAATTGCCCGCCGCCACGGTCCAGGTATTTCAGGGAATGCTGCTGTTCTTCCTGCTGGGTTTCGATCTTCTGACCCGCTTTCGCATCGCCAGGAGGATCGCCGCATGATCGACCCGCTTTCGGTCTTCCTGCTGCTTCTGGCCGCGGCCACGCCGATCCTCTTTGCCGCCCTTGGCGAGTTGGTGGTGGAACGCGCTGGCGTTCTGAACCTGGGTGTCGAGGGGATGATGATCACCGGCGCACTGGCGGGCTTTGCCGCGGCCTATGTGACCGGCAGTCCTTTCGCGGGCTTTCTGGCGGCGGCGCTGGCAGGGGCCGCGATCGCGATGCTGTTCGCGGCTCTGACGCAAATCCTGCTGGCCAATCAGGTCGCCTCGGGTCTTGCGCTGACGCTTTTCGGCCTGGGCCTCGCGGCGCTGTTCGGCAAGCCGCTGGAGGGGATCAAGGCCCCCGCCATGATGCCCGGACCGCTTCGCATCAACTGGATCGTCTGGCTGGGGCTTGTGATGGCGCCGCTGGTCTGGTGGTTCCTGAACCGCTCGCGGACGGGCCTGATTCTGCGCGGGGTGGGCGAAAACCACGACGCGGCCCACGCCCTTGGCTATCCGGTGCACGCGATCCGCATTGCGGCGATCGGTTTCGGCGGCGCCATGGCGGGCGTCGGCGGGGCCTTCATCTCGATCGCCACGGTGCTGCAATGGACCGAGGGGATGACCGCGGGCGCCGGCTGGATCGCGCTGGCGATCGTGGTGTTCTCGAACTGGACCGCGCCCGGCGTGCTGGCGGGCGCCTGGCTGTTCGGCGGCGTCACGGTGCTGCAATTGCGCCTGCAGGCGGCGGGCATCCGGGTGCCGGTTCAGCTTTTGTCGATGGCGCCCTATCTTGCCACGATCATCGTGCTGGTGCTGATCTCGGCCCGGCAGAAATACAGCCGCCGCGCGGGACGGGCCGCCCCCGGCTCGCTCGGCCAGAATTTCCACGCGCTGCGCTGAAAGCGGCGCGACAACAGAGAGGGAAACATGAACCGCAGAGAACTTCTTGTCAGTGTCGCCGCGCTGCCCGCGATCGGCCTGGCCGCGCCCGCCTTCGCCCAGACCGAACCTTTGAAGGTCGGCTTCATCTATGTCGGCCCGGTGGGTGACGGCGGCTGGACCTATCAGCACGATCAGGCCCGGCAGGCGATGGTCGCCGAATACGGCGACAAGGTCGAAACCACCTTCATCGAAAGCGTGCCGGAAGGTGCCGATGCGGAACGCGCGCTGACCCAGCTGGCGCTGGCGGGCAACAAGCTGATTTTCGCCACCAGCTTCGGCTACATGGACGCGGTCATGAATGTCGCGGCCAAGTTTCCCGACGTGAAATTCGAACACGCGACCGGCTACAAGCGCGCCGAGAATGTCGCTACCTATGACGCCCGTTTCTACGAGGGCCGCGCCGTGATCGGTACCATCGCGGGGCGGATGACCAGGTCGAACAAGATCGGCTATATCGGTTCCTTCCCGATCCCCGAGGTGGTCCAGGGCATCAACTCGTCCTATATCCACGCCAGAAAGGTCAATCCGGAGGTCGAAATCAAGGTGGTCTGGGCCTATAGCTGGTTCGATCCCGCCAAAGAAGCCGACGCCGCAGCAGCCCTGATCGCCGAAGGCGTGGACGTGATCCTGCAGCATACCGATTCCACCGCACCGCTGGCCAAGGCGCAGGAAGCGGGGGCGATCGGCTTCGGACAGGCCAGCGACATGGCGAATTTCAAGCCGACTCCCAGGGTCTCGTCGATCATCGACAACTGGGCGCCCTACTACATCGAACGGGTCGGCGCGATGCTGGACGGGACCTGGGAATCAACGGCGACCTGGGCGGGAATCGGCGATGGCGAGGTCGAGATCGGCGAAATCACCGATGCCGTGCCGGCCGAGGTCAAGCAGGAGGCGCTGGCGCTGAAGGACAAGATCGCCTCGGGCGAATACCATCCCTTCACCGGTCCGCTGAACAAGGCCGATGGCAGTGCATGGCTGGCCGACGGCGAGACGGCGACGGACGAGGAATTGTCGGGTATGGACTTCTTTGTCGAAGGAATAACCGCCGAGCTTCCGCAATAGCCGGCGGGAAAAAGGGGCGCTGCCCCCGCCCCTCCGGGGCTCCCCCGGGATATTTCTGCCAAGGCAAAGTCGATGACGCCCCGCTTCCATCAGGAAACGGGGCGCTTTGCCTTGGACGGTCATCGGCGTCCCCGCCTGTACCGCATTCGGTGAATAACCTGGAATCTGTAAAAAAATCGTCAACCTGCCTTGCCTTGGTCCAAATATCCCGCGGGGGGAGCCGCGCGGGACGCGCGGCCGGGGGGCGCGAAGCCCCCCGCCGCCGGTTCGGACCTGCACCATGGCCGTGTTGATTGCTCAGCCCATCCGCTCCGAGACATAGCTGCCTGGCGAGGCGGGGAAGACGACCGTTTTCGCGCCATTCACGAACACGCGGCCGTGGATGTGGGCATGGACCGCGCGCGACAGGACCTGGCTTTCCACATCGCGACCGAGACTGACATAATCGCCCGGGCTCTGGGCATGGGTGACGCGCACCGTGTCCTGTTCGATGATCGGGCCCTCGTCCAGATCTGCGGTGACGTAGTGCGAGGTCGCCCCGATCAGCTTCACGCCGCGCTCATAAGCCTGCTTGTAGGGGTTCGCCCCCTTGAAACTGGGCAGGAAGGAATGGTGGATGTTGATGATCCGCCCCGACATCTTGTGGCACATCGCATCCGACAGGACCTGCATGTAGCGCGCCAGGACGATCAGTTCGGCCCCGGTTTCCTCGATGATCTCCAACTGCCGGGCCTCGGCCTCGGGCTTGTTCTGGGCGGTCACGCGGATCATGTGGAAAGGGATGTCGTGATTGACGACGACCTTCTGATATTCGTGGTGGTTCGAAACCACACCGACGATGTCGATGGGCAGCGCGCCGATCCGCCAGCGATAGAGAAGGTCGTTCAGGCAATGGCCGAAGCGGCTGACCATGATCAGCACCTTCTTCTTGACCGCATCGTCGCTGATCTCGATCTCCATGCCGAATTTCCCCGCAATTGGCGCGAAATCGGCCTGAAGTCCGTCCAGCGTCGCCCCACCTTCGGACCGAAAGCTCATCCGCATGAAGAAATTGCCGGTCTCGGCATCGTCGAACTGCGCGCTGTCGGTGATGTTGCAATCATGCTGCGCCAGAAAGCCCGAGATCGCGGCGACGATCCCGCGGGTCGAGGCGCAGGTGACGCGCAGGGTATAGCTGTTCATGTCGGATCCGTCCCTTCAACTTGTCAGGGCGGGCCGATCTTCGCCGCCCGCCCCCGCATTTCGACCGAACGGCGTGCCATGACCATCGTGTTTCCGACCTCGGCCGGCGGTGCTGCGACATGGCCTGCCGCGCGCGACGATTCAGGCGGCGGGCATCCGGCTTTCGACCATGCCGGCATACCAGCTGGATCCGGCCGGGATGGCGTTGTCGTCGAAATTATAGGCCGGATGGTGGACCATCGCGGAATCGCCATTGCCGACGAAGATATAGGCGCCGGGGCGTTCCAGCAGCATGTAGCTGAAATCCTCGCCACCCATCATCGGCTGCATCTCCATGTCCACATCGCCGGCGATGTCGCGGGCCACCTTGGCGGCCCAGGTCGTTGCCTGATCGTCGTTCACGGTGACCGGATACCCCCGCTGATAATCGACCTCGGCCGTCGCACCCATCGCGGCTGCCACATTGATGGCAACGCGGCCAATGCCCTCTTGCAACTGGTCGCGGACGCCGGGATCGAGACTGCGCGCGGTGCCCCGCAGCTTGACCACCTGCGGAATCACGTTATGCGCGGTCGAATCGGTCGTGACCACGCAGACCGAGATCACCGCGTTCTTCAGCGGATCGATATTGCGGGCGACGACGGATTGCAGCGCGACGATGATCTGCGCCGCCGTCAGGGTCGTGTCGATGCATTCATGCGGCTTTGCCGCGTGGCCACCCTTGCCAGTCACGGTGATGTCGAACTGGTCGGCAGAGGCCATCATCGCACCGGGCTTGATGGCGAAGGCGCCGGTGGGGATGCCCGGCATGTTGTGCATCCCGTAAACCTCGTCGATCTTCCAGCGATCGATCAGCCCGTCCCTGACCATCGCGTCGCCGCCGCCGCCGCCTTCTTCGGCGGGCTGGAAGATGACCACCGCCGTGCCGTCGAAATTGCGCGTCTCGGCAAGGTATTTCGCCGCGCCCAGCAGCATCGCCGTATGGCCGTCATGGCCGCAGGCATGCATCTTGCCAGGCGTCTTCGAGGCATAATCCAGCCCGGTCTGTTCGTTGATCGGAAGCGCGTCCATATCGGCACGCAGACCGATCACCCGGCCGGTCTTGTCCGACTTGCCCTTGATGACCCCGACAACACCGGTCCGGCCGATCCCTTCCGTCACCTCGTCACAGCCGAAATCCCGCAAAAGATCCGCGACTTTTCCCGCCGTGCGGTGAACGTCATACAGCAATTCCGGATTCTCGTGGAAATCGCGGCGCCAGGCGGTGATTTCGGGCAGCAATTCGGCAAATCGGTTCTTGACGGGCATGATGGATCTCCTTCGCGGCGCAGGATGAGACTTTCCTGCACGGCCTGCAAGTGGGCGCCGCACGCCGGAGATATCCGGAAAGAGCGCGAGCGGCTGTGACCTAGAGATCGGGCCCCAGCGTGACGGGCGATCCGTCCGAGAAGCGCGAAAAGCGGAACCGTGTCAGATCGTGGCGCGGCGCCCGGCCCTGAATCATGGCGGCCATGACGCGGCCCACCCCCGGACCGATGCCGAAGCCGTGGCCGGACAGGCCGGTGGCGACGAAGAATCCGGGCATCGGAGTTTCGTCCAGCACCGGAACATGGTCGGGCATCGTGTCGATCATTCCCGCCCAGGCGGCACGGATCCGCGGGCGGCCGATTCGCGGAAAGGCGCTGGCAAACGCCTTGACGAGATGGTCGATGCGGGCCGGATTCGGATCCGGGCTGAGGATCCGCACCGCCTCGAAGGGCGAGGCTGCGTCGGCGGACCATCGGCGCGGCGTGCGCCAGGCATCCGGATAGGCCCTGGGCGCGGCCGGTTGCAGGCTTGTCTGCGACAGGTCGCGGCGGATCTGGGGCAGATAGGCCCGCAGATGTCTGAACGCCGCCGGGCCTATCCAGAAATCATGCGCGGTGCCGGGCGCCAGCGTATAGCCGCCATCGGCGCGGCGGCGGAAGGCGACATCCGGATCGGCCGCGGCGCCGGGCCAGAATTCGGGCATGGCCTCGGTGGCGGCGACGGTGGCGCGGACCGACAATTGCGGCAGGATCATCCCGGCATTGCCCGCGAAAAGACCCGACCATGCGCCACCTGCCAGAAGAACGCGGTCGGTCCGGATCGCCCCGGCCTCGGTCAGCACGGCCGAGATGTGTCCGGCCGTCGTCTCCAGCGCGCGGGCGGCGCAATGTTCGCGGATGGTGACGCCTGCCGCCGCGGCCAGCCGGGCGATGGCGCGAACGGCGAAGGCCGGTTCGGCGCGCATATCCGATGGCGTGGTCAGCGCACCCAGCCAGCCTGCCGAATTGGGCAGCACGCGGTCCAGTTCTGCGCGGCCCATGATGCGGCTGTCCAGGCCGTGGTGGCGGGCCACGTCCAGCCATGCCTCGTAGCGGGTCATGCTGGTCTCGTCCCGTGCCAGATAGCTGACGCCGCAAGCCGCAAGGCCCAGCCCCTCGCCCAGTTCCCGTGACAGGCCGCGCCATAGCTGGCGGGCCTCCAGCATGATCGGAATTTCGGCCTCGTCGCGGCCCTGCGCGCGGACCCAACCCCAGTTGCGCGAGGATTGTTCGCCCGCAATCACGCCCTTTTCGCACAGCACGACCGACAGCCCGTCGCGAGCAAGATACAGTGCCGTGGTGACCCCAACGATGCCGCCGCCGATGACCACGACATCCGCGGAGGCTGGCAGGTCGGCGCGAAATTCGGGGACCGCGCCGGGGCCGATCGGCGGTTCGATCCTCACGAATGGGTCACGGGATCGACCAGCACCCGGTGACCAGGCGCGACTTCGCGATAGACCGAAGGGCTGGCCAGGTAATCGACCGGATGGATCGGCGAAGGGATCGGGCGGAATTCCAGATCCTCGCTGATCTTCTTCTGGCGCGGATCGGCGACGGGGACGGCCAGCATCAGTTGTCTGGTATAGCTGTGCTGCGGGTTCTCGAAGACCTGCGCGCGGGTGCCCAGTTCCACGATCCGTCCCAGATACATGACGCCGACATGATGGCTGACCCGTTCGACCACCGCCATGTCGTGGCTGATGAACAGCATCGAGATGCCCATATCCTGCTGCAATTCCATCAGCAGGTTCAGCACCTGCGCCTGCACCGAGACATCCAGCGCCGAGACCGCCTCGTCCGCGATGATCAGTTTCGGGTTCAGCGCCAGGGCGCGGGCGATGGCGATGCGCTGGCGCTGGCCCCCCGACATTTCATGCGGATAGCGGCGCATGAAGCTGCGCGGCAGTTCCACCCGGTCGAACAAAGCGGCGATCCGGTCCTGACGTTCGGACCGATTGCCGATTCCGTAATTCAGCATCGGCTCGGCGACCTGATCATACAGTTTCATATGCGGATCGAGGCTGGCGAAAGGATCCTGAAAGATCATCTGCATGTCGCGGCGCGCGCGTCGCAGACCGCGCTGTGACAACGCCAGAACATCGGTCCCGCCAAGGTTCACATGGCCCGATTGCGGTTCGACCAGCCGCAGGATCGACCGCCCGCAGGTCGATTTGCCGCAGCCCGATTCGCCCACCAGCGACAGCGTTTCACCGCCGTTGATGGTGAAGCTGACATCCTCGACCGCGTGGACATTGGCGACGGTCCGGCGCATGATGCCGCCCTTGACCGCAAAGCGCGTGACCAGGTTCTCGACCGTCAGCAGCGGTTTCGGATCGGCCACGATGATCGGCTCGGGCTTGCCCACGGTTCCGTCGCGCATCAGGCGCAGGCGTTCGGGGGCGGGCTTGCCGGACATCTCGCCCAGACGCGGCACCGCGGCCAGCAGCATCCGGGTATAATCTTCGCGCGGCGCCTCGAAGATCTGTTCGACCGGTCCTTCCTCGACCTTGTCGCCGCGATACATGACCACGACGCGATCGGCCATCTGCGCGACCACGGCCATGTCATGGGTGATGAAAAGAACGGCGATCTGCTTTTCACGCTTCAGCCGGTCGATCAGCGCCAGGATTTCCGCCTGGATGGTCACGTCAAGCGCGGTCGTCGGCTCGTCGCAGATCAGCAGGCGCGGCTCGCAGGCCATGGCGATGGCGATGACGACCCGCTGGCGCATTCCGCCCGACAATTCGTGCGGATACTGATCCATGCGCCGCTCGGGTTCGGGGATGCGAACCTGTTTCAGGATCTCCAGCGCGCGGGCACGGGCGGCCTTTTTGTCCAGACCGCGATGTTCGATCAGCCCCTCGGCCAACTGATCGCCGACGGTAAAGACCGGGTTCAGCGCCGTCATCGGTTCCTGGAAGATCATGCCGATCTGATTGCCGCGGATGTCGCGCATCACCGGCGTCGATTGCCGGACCAGGTCAACGACCTTGCCGTCGCCGGTATCGAACATCAGCTTGCCGTTGGTGATGGAGCCGCCGCCGAATTCCACCAGCCGCATCAGCGACAGCGAGGATACCGACTTGCCCGAACCCGATTCGCCGACCACGCAGACGCATTCGCCGGGTTTGATGTCGAAGCTGACATCCTTGACGCCGACCACCACGCCGTCGTTGGTTTCGAATTCGACGCGGAGCTTCTCGATGGAAACCAGGGGGGATTCGTCCAGCATCGCGGTTCCTGTCCTACGTTCTGCCCAAAGGCTAGTCAGAGCGCCTCAAATGTCAAAGCGGAATGCGGCGCCGATCGGTTCGACGCGATAGCACTTGCTTTCGGCGGCGGGATCGGCAGAAGATGTGCCCATTCCGCAGGCAACACGGGACAGGATGCCGGCCCGGAAATCCGGGAGAGAAACAAGAAAAGACGATACCCGTCAACGGATTGAGCCGAGATCAGAACAGGCGGCACAGATCGCCCCGGCCCCGCGGACCAACCCCCAACAGGAGAGTGGAATGAAACTGAAGACCTTGCTGATGGGCGCGGCGGCGACCCTCGCGCTTGCCCCCGCCGCCATGGCCGAACGCGGCTCGGACGGGCAGTTGAACATCATCATGTGGCAGGCGCCCTCGACCATGAACCCGTATCTGTCGGGCGGCACCAAGGACGTCATCGCCGCCAGCATGGTGATCGAGCCGCTGGCCAGCTTTACCGCCGACGGCAAGCTGACCACGCGCCTCGCGGCCGAGCTTCCGTCGCTGGAAAACGGCGGCATCTCGGAAGATCTGAAGACGGTGACCTGGAAGCTGAAGGACGGCATCACCTGGTCCGACGGCACGCCGCTGACGGCCGATGACGTGGTCTTCACCGCGAATTACTGCATGGACCCGGAAGGCGGCTGTGCGCAGCTGGCGAAATACGAGGGAATCGAAAGCGTCGAAGCGGTCGATCCGCTGACCGTGAAGGTGACCTTCGCCGAACCGCATCCCGACCCGTTCTCGGCCTTCGTCGGCGGCCAGTCGCCGATCCTGCAAAAGGCGCAGTTCGAAAATTGCACCGGTGCGGCGGCATCGACCTGCACGGAACAGAACTTCAACCCGATCGGCACCGGCCCCTTCAAGGTGATCGAGTTCAAGACCAACGACGTGATCACCTTCGAGGCCAACCCCGAATATCGCGAACCCGACAAGCCCGCCTTCGCCACGCTGACCATCAAGGGCGGCGGCGATGCATCCGCCGCCGCGCGCGCGGTTCTGGAAACCGGCGAATACGACTATGCCTGGAACACGCAGCTGGCGCCGGACGTGCTGGCGGGGATGGAAGCCGGCGGCAAGGGCAAGGTGCAGGTCGCCTTCGGCAGCCTGGTCGAACGCATCCTGGTCAACCTGACCGACGCCTCCTCATCCCTGCCCGAAGGCGAACGTTCGACCGCCAAGAACCCCAACCCGATCACCACGGACCCGGCCGTGCGCAAGGCGCTGTCCATGGCCATCGACCGCAGCCTGCTGACCGAGATCGGCTATGGTCAGGCCGGCAAGCCCACCTGCAACCTGGTCCCCGCGCCCGAGGCATGGGCCTCGGACAACACCGACTGCCTGACCCAGGACATCGAAGGGGCCAAGAAGGTTCTGGAAGATGCCGGTTGGGTCGATAACGGCAGCGGCGTCCGCGAGAAGGACGGCGTCAGGCTGTCGCTGCTGTACCAGACCTCGGTCAATGCCGTGCGTCAGGACTTTCAGGCGCTGATCAAGCAATGGTGGTCGGAAATCGGCATCGAGACCGAGTTGAAGACCGTCGATGCCTCGGTCTTCTTCGGCGGGGATGCGGGCTCGCCCGACACGTTCCAGAAATTCTATGCCGATGTCGAGATGTATGCCAACAACTTCGAAGGCAACAACCCCGAGCCCTATCTGGCGCAATGGACCTGCGACAAGGCGCCCCGGCCGGAAACCCAATGGCAGGGCGAAAATCACGCCCGCTTCTGCGACCCGGAATATGACAAGCTGGTCGCCGAACTGGGCAAGACGGTCGATCTGACCGAACGCGGCAATCTGGGCAAGAAGATGAATGACATGCTGACCAAGGACAGCAACGTCATCATCCCGCTGGTCTATCGCGGCACCGCCTCGGCCGTCAGCAACACGCTGGAAGGCGTCAAGCTGAATGCCTGGGACACCGAGATCTGGAATGTGGCGGACTGGTCGCGCAAGAAGCAGTGATCTGAACCGATGATCCGGGCCGCCCGCCTCGCCGCAGGCGGCCCGGTTTCCGCCTGCCCCCATCCGCCAGAAGGCGGCGCAAGGGCGGGTCGACAACAGGGACGGCACCCATGCGCATCACGACAGGAACCCGAAGGGCCGCGTCATGCTGAATTTCACCATCCGGCGCCTGCTGCTGGCGATTCCCACGCTTCTGTTCATCTCGCTGGTGATCTTCCTGCTGCTGGAGGCCTCGCCCGGCGATCCGCTGGCCGACGTGCCGCTGACAGTGCCGCCCGAGGTGAAGGAAAAGATGCGCGAGGCGCTTGGGCTGGGACAGGCCTGGTATATCCGCTATGTCCTGTGGCTGAAGCAGTTCTTCTGGGTCGAGCCGGTCTACTGGTTCGACCAGGCCTTCGGCACCGATTTCAGCGCCGGCGCACAACGCATCATCAGCTTCCAGTCGCGCAGCCCCGTCTTCGACATCATCGCGCAGCGCCTGCCGCAGACGCTGGTGGTGGTCGGCATGTCCTATGTCGTCGGCGTGATGATCGCGATCCCGATCGGCATCGTCTCGGCCTACAAGCAGTATAGCTGGTTCGACCAGTTGGGCACCTTCGTGTCGATGGTCGGCTTCTCGATGCCGACCTTCTTCACCGGGGTCGTGCTGATCATCGTCTTCGGGGTCAAGCTGCAATGGTTTCCCTCGGTCTATGACACCACGCTGGTGGTGCGCGACTGGAACAGCTTTCTGGCCCAGGTCCGGCAGATGGTCATGCCGGTGACGGTTCTCGCGCTGTACAACGCGGCGCAGATCAGCCGTTTCATGCGCGCCTCGATGCTGGACAATCTGGGGCAGGATTACGTCCGCACCGCCCGCGCCAAGGGCCTGGGCGAACGCAAGGTGGTGCTGAAACACGTGCTGAGGAACAGCCTGATCCCGGTCGTCACCGTGATCGCGCTTGGACTGCCGACGGTGTTCGGCGGCGCCATCATCACCGAGCAGGTGTTCAAGGTGAACGGGCTTGGACAATTGCTGATCACGGCCATCAACGGCAACGACATTCCGATGGTGCTGACGCTGACCTTCATCTTCGCGATCCTGATCGTGATGTTCACCCTGATCGCCGACATCCTCTACGGCGTCCTCGACCCCCGGATCCGCTATGACTGAGACCGAACGCCAACGTCACCTCGACACGGCCGAGCTGGTCGACGAAAGCGCCGGAAACGCGGCCGTCACCGCCGGCCTGCCGCCAGACGACCCGGTCCATGCGGGCGGCGAGACGCGCAGCCAGTGGCGCGATGTCTGGCGGCAGTTCCGCAGCCACAGGGGCGCGATGGTGGCGCTGGTGCTGTTCGTCCTCGTGCTGCTGTTCGTCTCGATCGGGCCCTGGCTGTGGACGATCGATCCGACCTATGTCGATATCCGCGCCCGCAATTCCGGCTTCGTGGCCGCCCATCCGCTGGGCACCGACCAGTTGGGCCGCGACATGCTGGCCCGGCTGATGGCGGGAGGCCGCGTTTCGATCGCGGTGGGGATGACGGCCATGCTGATCGCGATCTTCCTCGGCAGCATGATCGGGGTCATGTCGGGTTATTTCAGACGCCTCGATGCGCCGCTGATGCGGATCACCGAACTGTTCCTGGCGCTGCCGCTGCTGCCGCTGCTGCTGCTGATGGTGACGCTGTTCCGTGAACCCCTGTCGCAGAATTTCGGGCCGGCGACGGGCATCTTCATCCTGATCGTCTCGGCCATCGGCGCGACAAGCTGGATGCAATCGGCGCGCATCGTGCGCGGCGACGTGCTGGGCCTGAAAGAGCGTGAATTCATCCTTGCCGCGAAATCCATCGGCACGCCGCCGCGACGGATGATCCTGCGCCACATCCTGCCCAACGTGCTGTCGCCGATCATGGTCGCGGCGACCCTGGGCATCGCCACCGCGATCATCACCGAAAGCGCGCTGAGCTTTCTGGGTCTCGGCTTTCCCCCGGATTTTCCGACCTGGGGGCGGCTGCTCTACGACGCCGTGGATCAGATGGTCCTCTATCCCAGCCGGGTGATCCTGCCCGGCATCTTCATCTCGCTGACGGTTCTGTGCGTGAATTATATCGGCGACGGGCTGCGAGACGCGATGGACCCGCGGATCCGCGGCCGCTGACACAGGCGCGCCGGACCGGGCGGCGGGCCGGCCTTCCCCTCGCGCTCTTTCCAAATACCTTGCAGGGGGTCCGGGGGACGCAAAGTCCCCCGGCGATCAATAGGCCGTGCCGGCACCTGCCGGCAAGGCGCCATAAGGCAGCCAGACCGTCTTGGTCCGGGTGGCGCGGCGCAGAAACTCCTCACCCTGCGCCTCGGCTCCGGTCCAGTCGCGGTTCACGGGCGACCAGACCGGCTTCAGGTTTCCGCCCGCCGCAAGTTCGACCGCCTCCAGCCCCGCGCCCGCATACCACATCGCGGCCACGGCATCATGGGAGGCCAGAACCTGCGCCAGGTCCTGTTTCGATCCGGTCACGATGTTCACCACCCCCGCCGGCAGGTCCGAGGTGTCGAAGACCTGATACAGATCGGCCAGCGCCAGCGGATCGTCCTGCGCGGGGATCGCCACGACACAATTGCCCATCGCGATGGCGGGCATGACCAGCGACATGAACCCGGCCAGGGGCTGCATGTTCGGGCAGGCGATGCCGATGACACCGAAAGGCTCGGGGATCACATTGACCAGATGGCCGGGCCTGGCCTGCACGTTGGTGCCGTCGAATTTGTCGGCCCATGCCGCATAGTGGAAGGCGCGGGCGATGGCGGCATCGGTTTCGGCCCGGCTGGTCCGGCGCGTGAAATCCTCGGCGCGGGCAGCAAGGTTCTCGGCAATATAGTACAGAACCTGCGCGCGCCCGTGACCGCCCATCGCGGCCCATTTGCCGGCCTTGGCCGCCGCCTCGACCGCGTTTCGGATATCCTTTCGGTTGCCCAAAGGTGCAAGTCCGCCCGCCACCCCATACATGACACCGCCATCGGGCCGTTTCTGCGCGCCGCCGATATAATGCTTGGCGGTGCGGTCCAGCCCGCCGCCCTGCTCCGCGCCGTCCATCACGACCGGCGCCTTCGGCGCGGCTTCGCCCGCCGATTTTATCTTCGGTTCGGCCAGGTAATCCAGCATCCCCGCGCGCCCGCCCTCGCGGCCGAATCCGCTTTCGCGATAGCCGCCGAAGGGCGCCGCGGCGTCGAAGGCATTGGCGCAGTTGATCCACAGCACCCCGGCCTTGACCTGCGCGGCGATGTCCGTGGCCACGCTGGCGCTTTCCGACCAGACCGAGCCTGCCAGCCCGTAGCGCGTGTTATTGGCCAGCGCGATCGCCTCGTCGGCGGTGCGAAATGTCGAAAGTGTCGCGATGGGGCCGAAGATTTCCTGCTCCATGCCCGGGTTGCCTGGGGCGATGTTGCGCAGATAGCCCGGTGCGATGAAACAGCCCTCGCCCGGCTGTCCGCCGATCAGTTCAGCCCCGGCATCGGTCGCA
>Ga0163108_10000859_pt1 | contig 22341 bp, 16 predicted proteins | sample Fk1155metaG_FD_109644 | JGI IMG/M metagenome (GOLD analysis project Ga0163108, IMG submission 109644) | Marine microbial communities from the Central Pacific Ocean - Fk160115 155m metaG | ecosystem: Environmental > Aquatic > Marine > Oceanic > Photic zone | place: The Central Pacific Ocean...
ACACTGTTTGGTGCCCTCGACTAAGTTGCGGATCTTCTGAGGGCAGGGGCATCTTTCGAGTCAGCCTCACCGGACTTGGCGGAGGACCATCCGAATGAAGAAAGCCCTGTTATTTGCTCTCGCTCTTCTCACACCCCTGACAGCGGTTGCCCAATCGGTGGCAGACGACGCACACGTTGCCGAGGCTCTGGAGGTCGCACGCATCTGGCTAGACGCACAGAAGGACTACGAACGATTGCCATCCGTCGCCGCTGCGATTGTACACGACCAGGAGCTTGTTTGGAGCGGTGCGGTCGGCATGGCCGATATCGATGCCGGCAGGCCAGCAACCTCGAGCACGCTATATTCGATCTGTTCGATCTCCAAGCTTTTCACGAGCATAGCAGTCATGCAGCTCAGGGACGAAGGACACCTTGACCTGCGCGATCCCGTCCAGAAACACCTGTCGTTTTACGACCTCGAGCAGGAGTATGACGAGTCGACACCTGTCACTTTGGAGGGACTACTCACGCACTCGGCAGGTTTGCCTCGCGAGTCGGACCATCCGTATTGGAGTGGACCAGAATACCCTTTCCCGACAAAGGACGAGGTCATCGCTCGACTTAGCGACCAGAAAACTCTCCATCCTTCACGCACCGAGTATCAGTACTCGAACCTTGGGTTATCGTTGGCCGGCTACATCGTAGAAGAGGTGTCTGGGACGCCCTATGACCAGTATGTCCGAAGCCAGATTCTGGGCCCACTTGATATGGATGACACCTATTCGGAGATGCCGAGGCAACACATCGGTGGCCAACTCGCCATGGGGTACACAGACCTTACTCGTCAGGGCGGTCGGAACGAGGTCCCCTTCTTTGAGGCAAAGGGCATCTCGCCAGCTGCCGGGTACGCTTCTAGTGTTGACGACCTCGCGAAGTTTGCCATGTGGCAGTTTCGCTTGCGGGGTGACGCCGAAGAGCTTGTGCATGCGTACACACTCGCCGAGATGCAGCGCGTGCACTTTGCGCGGCCGGGTTCGAACACGATGAGAGGGCTGGGCTTCCAGGTCTCGGCCAGAGACGGAGAGACATTCGTCGGCCATGGGGGGAGCTGCCCCGGCTTCCGTACGACACTTTCGTTACAAAACGACAGCAAGATTGCCACGGTGGCGATGGTCAACGCGATGGTCAATGCCGGCAAATACTCAACTGGTGTCTATAACCTCGTTGCTGACGCCATCAAGAGTGCCACCACCGAGGACAACCAGCACGCAGTGACAGCTGATGCGAACAGTAGCGGTGGCGACGGGCAGTCGACCCCCGATACTCAGATTGACCCAACGCGCTACATGGGGACCTACACTGGGGGCCTCGGTGGCTCCGAGACGGTGGTGGTTCGCTGGAAAGGTGGCATCGCAACCTTGAGTCTACCCACAGATAACCCGCGTCAGTCGCTCAGCGAACTCACGCACGTCGAAGGTGACACCTTCCGCCGCAGTGGCAACGATGGCGAGTTGGGGACCGAGGTCATCTTTGAGACCGACGAACAGGGTCGCGTGTTTAGGATGAGGACCCCGCTCAACTACAGGACGCGCGTGAACTAGAGCGACTTCCGGACCGGCGCTCAGCCTCGACCGGAAAGGAAGAAGGTGATGGCTACGGGTATCCGTATCGGGGGCGGAGTTTAGTAAGGGCGGTTCAAGATCTTCTGAAAATTCAGGTCTTGTACGTCACCGGCATCGAGCGTAAAGCCAGAAACAATACCACTTTCGTCTCTGAAGAAGTTCAGTTCTCGTCGACCCCAACCACCCCGACCAAAGATCCACTCCGCTCCCTGACTTGCAGGAACTGTCCGCCTCTATGGACGGCCCCTAGGTTCCAAGCCTATGCGAACCAAATTCCCTTTCGCTGTGATGGCTTGGATGCTCCTCGCCTCGGCTGTGAATGGCCAGATACCTCGCTACGGTCTGTCGACTCGGGTAGAGTTACACATGCTTCCGGCGGTCACGAGTGGGCCGCTTGATCCGACCTGGCATCCCGATGGCTCAGCTCTGGCCTACTCAATGCGCGGTGATATCTGGATCCAGAGGATCGGAACGGATCAAGCTCAAGCCATCACCCAGGGCCCCGGCTACTACTTCGAGCCGTCCTGGAGTCCCGACGGAAAGTGGCTTGTGCTCGTTGTGGACATGGCCGGCCAGCTTGATATCGCTGTGGTGAGGCCTGATGGCTCGGGATTGAGGCGCCTGACTTCTGACAGTTCGGTGGACGTTCAGCCTGCTTGGACTCCGGACGGACGATTTGTCGTGTTCGCCTCTGCCCGTGGACGGGATTTCGACATCGTCCGGTACGAAATGGCGACCGGAGCTGTTAGGACCTTAGCCGGTGGCCGGGGGAACCAATTCCAGCCGGCTCCCTCGCCTGACGGCTTGACCCTAGCTTTCATCGCGGGCGTGACGGGACGCTTAGGAAGCGGAGGCCTGTGGACGATACCGATGGAGGGTGGTGAGCCCACACTGGTACACTATGAGGAGACAAGCTATCGAGCTGCTCCTGCCTGGGTTCCGGACGGCTCCGCTCTAGTGTTTGCCTCCGATGTGGCCGGCTCTTATGACCTGGCGACGGTTCCGTCAGCGGGGGGCAACCGGGTTCGTCTGACCACTGAGCCTCTCGACGAATTCGCTCCGGCGGTGAGCCCGGACGGCAGGTTGGTGGCATTCGTGGGGAATCAGGACGGAGCGACTGCTCTTTGGGTAACGTCCCGCTTCGGTGGGAGGAGTGAGGCGTGGCATCCGATTACACCGACGCGACTGTCGCCGCTCTACGAGCCGGCGATCTTGCGCGGACGGGTTCTAGGACCTGATGGCACTACAGTGCCGGCTCGTATCCAAATCCTTGCATCCGACGGACGTGGTTACGTGCCGGCGGATGGGTTTCACCGGGTAAGCCCGGCCAGCGAGATTCACTACTTCCATTCGGCAGGTGAGTTCGAGGTCATGGTTCCAGCCGGAGACGTCAGAGTTGAGGCCTTGCGGGGCTTCGAGTGGATTCCGGCTGACGAGACTGTCTCTGCCCCTGCGGATCGGACCGCAACAGTTGAGCTTCGGATGGAGCGACTCTCTGATCCTCGGCAATCGAATTGGGTGTCGGGTGATACGCACGTCCATGACCTACACGAGGGTCGGTACGGGCTGAGCCAACAGGAGTTCTTCGATCAGCTTCGGGCTGACGATTTGCACATAACCAATGATCTGATCCACATGGATGGGACCAAGATCATGGGCAGATGGGGCGACTTGACGGGAGAGGACTACTCTGGGTCCACCGATGACTACGTCCTCCGCTACACTCAGGAGTTTCGTGGGTCGCTCGGCCATGTTGGCTTGCTCGGAGTAAACGAGTTCATCACGCCGCTCATCGGTGGCACCTCCGGCTCACCTTATCCGGCCGACGGCCTGAAGCTCATGTACCTCGACAGTATCCGTGTCCTCGGAGGTATCGGCGGCTTCATGCATCCCTACACTCTGGGTAGCGGAACCCCTGGTACGCCGGAGTGGGCTGCTCAGTCAGACATACCCATCCACACAATCCTCGGGCGCGGCGATTTCTACGATATCGTCTCTATCGCATCGGACGAGCTGGCCAGCGCTGACATGTACTACCACATGCTCAACGTCGGGGCTCGGCTACCGGCCACCGGAGGCACCGACAATTTCTCTAACGTCTGGCGGGATCCGTCGGGTGGAACAGCACGTACATACGCTCGACTGGACGGTCTGATTAGCTGGCGCACATGGATAGAGGCAGTCCGAGCGGGGCGCACAGTCGCAACGAATGGGCCGCTACTGTTTGCTGAGGTGGATGGTCAGGAACCTGGCTCAGAGCTCAGTAGCCGCGGCCAAGTAACGGTTGAAGTGGACCTCGCGACGATCGCGCCGGTAGAGGTGATTGAGATCATTGTCGACGGGGAAGTCGCACGCACGATCTCTGTAGGGGAGGGGGGGCATCAGCTAACTGCCCAGGAGTCGATCCCTGTAGATGGCGCTCGCTGGATTGCGGTTCGGGCGCGAGGTGGTAAGGCACGCTATTCGGGTGACAATTACACCTTCGCGCACACCACACCAGTTTACTTCACCGATGCCTCACCCAACGATGCATCAAGGGCGTCTGCCGACTTCTTGACTGCAGTAATTGAGGAGATCTGGCGGCGAGTGAACCAAAGAGACGCGTGGCTGAGGCCTGAGGACCGTACGATATACCGGCGTCATCTGGACGAGGCTCTGGCTCGATTGGCCGCGAACTAGTCCAGGAGGCGGTAAGCTCAATTCTGACATGGATTTAACCGATTATAGGATCAGTTGTTGATCCTAATTATCTATTGACCAGGTGGATCGCGGACCACAGTATTGGGGGGCTTAAGCACCAGGTAGTATTGAGCTTCAAGTTGGACTAATCCCGCCACGTCGGAGGCACCGAATGGCACGCACGACAGCAGTATTCAGCGTTATTATCTTGACCCTGACTTGGTTAATGGCGCCAAGCGCAACGCTATCACAGGTGCCTGACCATGCGGACCAAGGGCACAGCCATGCAGGTGAGGCTGTGAGCTGCACAACGCTTGCCTCGCCGCCGTGGACTGGATTGTCCGAGGCGGATCGCCTTCAATTTGATGCACTTCGGCAGGCAGTCTCAGGTCTTGAGACACCGGAAGCTGCTCGTGCTGCGGGGTTCAATCCCGCACTGGGTGATATCCCTGGGATGGGCGTGCATTATGTCAATTCCGCGCGGACCAGAGACGGTGTGCAGCCGAATGAGCCGGACCACCTGATGTTCGTAGAAATCGATGGCCGAGAGCAACTTGTTGGCGCAGCCTACGCGTTCGTTGATGTACCGGAAACTGAAGTACCAATTCCGTTCGAAAGCGAGCTTGCAAGATGGCATGACCATCCAGAGTTCGCTGACGAGGGTCGGACTCTACACATGCTGCATACCTGGTTTATTCCATCTTCTAACGGTCCGTTTGCCGGTTTGAATTTCTGGCTTCCGTACCGTGCTGCAGGCATCGCCCCACCGAGTTCATGCTGGATGGCCGATGAAGCGGATGCAGACCGGATTCGGAATGTCTCGTTCGCACTCGTGCCGCCCAGAGCATGGCCAGGTCGGCCGGCGCCTGTGGCTACCGAGCCTTCTGCGGAGCGAGTCAAATTTCTAGCCGCATTGGACTTTGCTGCTCGTGCCCTTGATCATGATCGTTGGGTCGAAGCTGCGGATAGCTTTCTTGCTGATTTAAGCGAATCAGAGCGTATGAGGGTTGCGCTTACTTTGCGTGCATTAACACAGGCTCAAATGTCGTCAGCTGAGCGTGGGGTTGGCCGCAACTAGAATTTGTTGCCATTTGCCGATCAGGACTGGGGACATCCCCACAATTGTTGGGGTGTATCCCCGACAGCCGCAAACACAGCTGTGTTCCAGAATATGTTGGGGTTCAGGTGCGAACCACACCCAACTATCGGATCAGAAGCAGCAAGTGGGGTACTACAACGCTATAAGTTGCGATTCTATTGAATCACAAGACGCCTCAGTTGCTAATCCGAAGCTCTTAAAAGTATGTTTGTTTCATGCACAGTGGTCCAAGGGACTGCAGTGCATGAAAATCTGAAGTACCTAGTGTTCAAATCATTATTGTGGAGGATGGAATGAGATCCGCTCCGTGGTTGGCACTCGTGGTTCTGCTTCTAGCGTCGCCGCTTCAGGTAGATGCTCAACAGATCACGGGTACTGTCCGAGACCAAGCTACAGGTTCGCCGGTCGCCAATGCCCAGGTTTTCATTGAAGCACTCAACCTCGGAGTGCTGACCCAAGCAAGCGGTCAGTATCTCTTGTTGGGGGTTTCAGCGGGCACGCATACGGTAACTGTGAGCTCACTTGGCTACAGGACCGAGACGAGTGATGTCACGGTCAGCGAAGGTGGGACAGGCGTTTTAGATTTTACTGTGAGTGCTGAGGCTCTCCAGCTAGATGAGATTCTCGTGACAGGAACTGCCACGGGATCCAGAGCTCGAGAGATCGGAAACGCTGTCGGGCGGCTAGATGCCAGCGTAGCTGAGGTGCAGCCTATCACCAACCTGTCTGACCTCCTGCGTGGTCGGATGCCTGGCGTAGTGATCCAGCAAGGTGCGGGTGACGTCGGCACCGCCTCCACAATCAAGATCCGTGGTAGTTCCACTATGCGGCTCGTGAACGATGGGCCGCTCGTCTACATCGACGGGGTGAGAGCGAGCAACCGCATGGAAAGTGGGGGCAGGGATGTCTCCAGGATTGACGATCTTGATCCTGCGATGATTGAAAGCCTGGAGGTGATTAAGGGTCCGGCAGCTGCCACGCTCTATGGTACAGAGGCCGCCAACGGCGTCATCAATATCACGACGAAGAAGGGCGCTGTCGGTGAGGCGCAATGGAACTTCACGATGCGCCAGGGAAGCCAGTGGTTCCGCGACCCAGCCGGTCGCACGCCGACCAACTGGGGAGTGAACCCCAATAGTGGCCAGATTGAATCGCTCAACATCCTAGAGAATAAGGCTGAGCGGGACCTGATTTTCCACAATGGGCACACTCAATATTACGGGATAGATGTCTCCGGCGGCTCCGACCGGTTCCGTTACTTCGTAGCCGGGTCAGCTTCGATAGATGATGGCGTGACCGAGAACAGCTGGGCGAACAAGTACAACGGTCGAATCAACCTCACTGCTCAGCCGAGTGAGAACATCACGCTGAGTGCGAACGCTGGCCTCGGGCTGATTCGTATGCGGATTCCTAGTGACTATCCGTATGAAGAAGCGGTCTATGCAGGCCCAGCCGATTGTGCTCGCGTTCCTGATCGTCGCTGCTACCGCCGGGGCATCCCGGAGGCTCGAGTCGCGAGGGACTTTGATTATAACAATGCGAACCGCATGACTGCGGGGTTCACGGCAACTCACACGCCCTTCGATTGGTTAACGCACAGACTGACTTTCGGTACGGATCTGACGAACCAGGCCGAGGATAACTTGGATGCGTTCTTGGCGGGTACTTTTGCGGAGTACTATAGCGCCAGCTCTGGGGCTGGAGGGAGAAGGATAAATCGGGAGTCGGTCTCCTACACTACGTTCGACTACGCCGCTACTGGTGAACGAACATTAACGGATGACCTAGCCTCGACCACGTCGGCTGGTTTCCAGGTCTATACCAAATCCGTCAAGGATTTGACCGCATCCGGGAGACGTTTCCCGGCACTGGGGCTGACAGCCGTTAGTGCTACAGGTCAAGATGTGACGGGGTCAGACGGTCTCGTCGAGAACAACACCGTTGGCGTGTATCTCCAGCAGCAGTTTGGCTGGCAGGACCGTTTCTTTATTACGGGAGCGGTCAGGGCTGACGACAACAGTTCGTTTGGTGAAGACTTCTCTCTGGTCTATTACCCGAAGGTCAGCTCATCATTTGTGGTGAATGACGCCTTACGCGTTCGGGCTGCATACGGCGAATCCGGACAGCAACCTGATGCATTCGACGCTCTTCGGAGCTTTACCACTCGCCTCTCACCCACTGGTGGTGCGACGGTGACTCCGTTGTCACCAGGTAACAGTGAGCTTGGACCGGAACGGGGCGTGGAGATTGAAGCGGGATTTGATGCCACGCTATTCAATGGTCGTGTGACCGTTGATTTCACGTACTACGATCAGAAGACCAAGGATGCGATCGTGGCTCGGTATGTTCCTCCTTCCACAGGGTTCACGGGTCGGCAGTTTGTGAACATCGGTGAGATCCAAAACCGAGGCATCGAGCTTGGACTCGGAGCTCGGATCATCGAAAGCGAAGGCTTTGACTGGGATCTGGACCTCAACATGAGCACCAATAAGAATGAGGTCACAGATCTTGGTTTGAAGGAAGGCGACGATGGTTACCTGTCTTTGGGGTGGTCAACACGACATGAAGTGGGCTATCCAGTCGGATCGCTTTTCGCGCCCCAAGTTGGGTTTGCTGAGTTCATAGCTGGTACTGACAACATCAACAAGGCAACTATGACTTGTGATGCTTCACCAGGACCGGGCCAGGGGCCAATCGCCAATGGTACGGGAGTTCAGGTTGCTTGTGATGAGGCTGCATGGATCTATCAGGGACATCCGGATCCTTCGCTCGAAGCTTCTCTTGCCAGCTCCTTCTCAATAGGAGACCGGCTCACGATATCGAGTTTGGTTCAGGCCAAGATGGGTCACACAAAATATGACCTACAGGGTTGGTGGAGGTATGCAGCATTCCACCAGACGCGGATGAATCTCTATCCACAGGAGTACGATCCCAGGCTGGTTGCTGAAGCCCAGTTCGGTTCCAGCGGCGAGTTCGCGTTATGGGTCAATCCAGCTGGATTCATACGCTGGAGGGAGTTATCAGCGACGTACCAGATGCCGAGTGCATGGGCTCAGATGCTTGGCTCAAATCGTGGTTCGATCACCCTCGGTGCACGGAATCTAGGGATGATCTGGACTGAGTGGCAGGAATGGCCACACCACGATCCAGAGGTCATGGATCCCAGCAATACGTTCAGTGGAAATAGGGAACCGCAGGAAGACTCTGCAGTGCCACCACTGACGTCTTTGGTACTCACCATCCGCCTGAATCGATAGGGGGATGACAATCATGAAAAAGACATCAACAAACTTTAAGCTAGGAGCATCCCACATGAGCAGAAGTGCATGCGGGTCCAGGCCAGTAGTCCGTTTCACTGCCGCTCTCGCGCTTGGCTCGGTTCTCGTTCTAGGAGGATGTGACTCGCTTGATTCTTTACTCAGCGTGGATGCTCCATCGAGGGTCGTAGCAAGTGATTTGACTAAACCGACTGCGGCTGGACTGCTGGTCAGTAGTGTGGCCAACGAATTGCGCTGCGCTGCTGCCTGGTATGCAGCGGCGAGTGCCCTTACCGGGATGGAGTGGGCTGACGCCGCGAACAACTCCGTCACAAACATTTGGGACTCACGGAACCACGACACGAGTGGTTACGGGGCGCAGTACGCGAACGCTGACTGCGGGAGTAGCCAACCGGCGGTGTACAAACCCCTTTCAAGGGCGCGTTGGATCGCTGACTATACGTTGGGTAACCTGACCGAGTGGGATGCGGCAGATGTGCCTGAAAAGGCAGCATATACAGCTGAAGTGTCCATGTATGCAGGATATGCGTACACGCTCTTTGGTGAAGCCATGTGTTCCGTTGCCTTCGATGCGGGACCTGAGCAGACCAGAGCTGATTCCTGGAATCTTGCTGTGCAACGCTTTGACGCCGCAATTTCAGGAGGCAGTGGAGATATCCAGAATGCGGCTAGGGTTGGTAAAGCCAGGGCGCTTCTAAACCTTGGTAAGAAGAGTGACGCTGCAAGTGTCGCTTCTAACGTACCAGCTGGCTTTAAGTTCGAGTTGCAGTTCTCCGCCGACGCCAGTGTTACGAAGAACCCACTTTGGTTACAGAATCACGACTATAACAGTGTGACGATCGCGGACACGCGTAAGGACCAGATGGTTGGAGGAGTAGCTGATCCACGGATAGCAGTGACCAATTCAGGAGTCGCACACCCGACCACGGGCATTGTGGTGTGGACGGCAGATAAGTTCCCTGCTGTGAATAGCTCTCTTGAGCTAGCTACCTGGGAAGAGGCACAGCTTATCAAGGCTGAGGCCGAGCACGCCGCTGGGAATCTTGCAGCTGCGGTTACGATCATTAACACACTGCACACGAATGCAGGCCTGCCAGCGTTTGCGAGTACTGATGCCCAAGAAGTTATGGATCAGATCGTCTACGAGCGGTCGGCGGAAATGTTCTTAGAGGGCCATCACCTCTACGACATAACGCGCTACAGCATTCCGCTTGTCCCAGCTGTCGGAACGTATTCACCGTTTGGAGACACTTTCGGAAGTGACCTATGCTTCAAACTTCCGGCTACCGAATTCCAGAATAACGAGAATATCGGTTAGGGAGAGTGATCTGATCAGCGCCTAGGTTGGCGTAAGAATCTCGAGGTCAGAGGTTCTTTGGAAGTAATGAGTGGGGGCGGACCCGGATGCGGGTTCGCCCCCACACTTCTATGAGCCCCAAGGGGGTCCGAGGATCCCCGGTTGGCTAACTGCCCGTCAGGATGTGGATTGCCCCAGCCGTGTGTCCAGTACCCCAACGTATGCTCGCGTCGATGCCTCTTACAAACTCTATTCTCTGTATCTGGCTTGGCCGGATCTGGTGCAGCGTCATGAGGCCTCCAAACAGAACATCATTCATGTACACGAGTGCATAAGATGCCTCTGGAGATCCCAAAGAAACTTGACCTCGGGCTCGAAGCCAATTGGGGCGCAGACGTTGTATTAATTCATATGCGGTGGCGTCTGCTTCACCATCGCGAAGGATCTCTTCGCGCAAGAGTTCATCCGGGGATGTTCGCCGCTCGCCATCATTACTCACCGGTGATGGTGTTTGGCTGAATAGATTCGGAATGATTGAGCATGCTCCAAGACAGACTAACATTGCAAGGCTGAGTGCGTTGACCGTGCACCGCATGGGGTAAGGCAACCGTGATCTCATAGCCTTATGCTCTGGGAGTAACCTATCGCAGTTTAGCGTATGTCTACTGCCTCCGCATCTTATCTCGGCTATCCTCCGGGTATCGGTACCTTCGGCAGGGACGGTTCTCCAGGATCGACTCCTCCGCTGCGATTAGTGGCCCAGCGGGTCCAGATTATCATGGTCCCTACGATGCTGGCCGCGAATACGATTGTTTTCCGAACGCTGAAGCGTCTTACCTCGAGTCCGCTCACATCTTGTGATGCTATTGGCACCATTCCAGCCGCAGTAGAAAAGATGGAGTCATTTCTCATTAGAGGGTTCATGACAGTCATCGTATCTCCATCCGGTATCCTGAAACGCACCCCGGACGGACTTTCTTCAAGGATGACGGTGCGTGGACTGACGGTCGTAGGTTGCCAGCTATGGCAACCTGTTAGCAGCGTGATAAAGAGTACGGCTATGAACTGCTGTGCTACAGGGGCCCGTGTTCTCATCTAAGATTTTCTCTCACTAGGCGTGTCTTTTGGTAATCCTGTTATTCCTGAATCTACTAAAATGGTTCCGTTCCCAAAGACAGGGCTGCTTTACTAACCGAACCCAAAGACCACCGGTAGAAAAAACGCTACGATGGCTGCCCAGGCACTATAGATGGGGAGGTAATTCCCAACGACGCGATCCATCGCTTCAATCCCGACTTTGCGTCGGACCACGCCAATGTAGGTCGCCAATATCCACGCGAGATGCACTAGCGCGATTACATTGACTCCGAGCACGGCCACGCGATTTGGTGTGAATCCGAAAGATATGATTCGGAATAGAATGGCCGACAGTGCGACGACATTGATCACGAGCGTCAAGCTAACGAGTGCGGAATTGATATAATCAATCAACCCCACATCCGCTCCTCTCTTGCGTTCTACCAATGAAAAAATGGAGATGCTGAGGACCAGTAGTAGCAGACCATTGAAAGTGATTAAAGAAGATTGATCAATGAACGGGTTTGCTCCTTCAGCTAATGCAATCACCAGATAGGTGACGATCATTATGAGAAAAAGGGGAGCGAAAACGTGAGCTAGCACGGGTGCGATTGCGGTGCGTCGATCGAATATGGCATCGAATAGATATGTTGCACCTACTGGTACAGCGACAGCACAGAAAACCCCAACATTAGGGAAGTACCATTCTGCGATTTCGAGGTCGATCAATAGAAACAGGGCGGCCGTCAGGCCGCTGAGGACCATACCGCCAAGCCCGACCACGCTGGTGAGAATGACCAACTCGCCATTGTAGCGCAGGAACTGAACTCGCGCGCGCGCATCTCGCCAAGAATTCCCTAAAAAGACCAACCCGAGATAGGACCACAATGCAATCGGTAGGTGAATCAGCGCCATGACTACTGAATCAGTGTAGTACCAATCCTCTCCTAGTCTGGTAGCTGGTAGCAAGCTGACATAACCGGTTGCTATCGCAGCTAGGATCACACCGGTCATCAGCAGTGCACGATCGGGCCGCCTGACCAAGAAATATCCAGCGAGCCCCAGGATGATCCATAACGGTCCAAACCGCGGGTAGTACCACCACTCCTCGAACGCGATAGCTGGGAGTCGGACAAGTGCGCCGACCGCGAGGCAGATGCCAAGCGCGTACCAAAGCTTAGTTCCGTGCTTAGGATCTAGTACCGTTTGGTTGTATCCAAGGCGTGCCCTCCAAACGTGCAGCACGATCGAATCGGGCGAGGCATGAATTGCTTCCTCAACAGCTTCTCGAAATGCTTCCGGATCTTGCCTATATAGTGACTCGAGTTCTTCCGGATCGTGAAGATGATTTAGGATGAGGGAAGTGGTTGTTGTCATCGCGCTATGAGTTCGGTGTTTGTCGATATGACCGTTCTGGCTGCAAGATGTATTCCGCATCTTCATCCACGGCAGGGAAGTGACCTGCAACCTGGTACACTTCCAACTACGTCCTGACCTACTCGCGAGGTGAGCGGGTCCAAGATGCGCTTGCTTCGTAACCCCTAATATACACGCCCGATCATGATCACAAATTTTGTACCCGGCTCATTGCGGACCTGAGGGTTCCCAAGCAGAATTAGGTTATGAATAGAACTTTGATTATTGGGCTCGTCCTAATATCGGCGGGGTCGGTTGGTCTAGACGCTCAAGAGCCGATGAATCTCGTGAACTTAGTTCAGAGAGGTGATGCCTATCTGACGCCGGGAACGCTGGTGCCGTACTCTGGCCCCGCGTTCTCAGTATTTCCTTCAGACTCTAATCGGATCAGGGAGCAGGGCACTCTAAGGGGCGGTACGTGGGAAGGGCTCTATGAGTCCTTTTATTTTAGCGGACAAGTGGACTCTAAGATCGAATACAGGGACGGCGAGTTCGATGGTTCGTTCGAGAGGTACTACTTCGATGGTAAAGCACTGGCTAAGGGCAGCTACAGCATGGGTGTAAGGTGTGGCGAATGGATCGATGAGGGTGGCCAGCCTACTCAGATGACGTACCCGCCTTGCTCAAATGACTGAGGACCCAAGTGGTCCCCTGCTTGATCCATCAGTCTGAACGGGAGTCGACAATGCGGCGCTGGGTCGGATATGCGAATTCGATGCTATCGGTTCGCTCGACAACTTGTAGTATCTCCTCCCAGAGCTCTTCACCAGTCCCTCGGCGTTCACGCGGACGGCAGAGGTAGCGCACTGTCAACAACACACCGCTCTCCTGCACGGACGTGTAGACTGCTGGAGTGAGGGTGCGGTAGTGGATCAGGAAGCGCTGGTCTGCTTTCTTGCTTGGGCCTTCGGCCTCGGCCACTACATCCTTCATGATTTTTGTGGTGATATCTTTGAAGAGTGACTTGGCTTGCTTCCAATCACTTTCGAACGTCAGCAGTACTTCTAGCTCGTTCCACAGGTAAGGAAACCCGGCCGAGTAGTTGGCGAGTGGTTCCAGAAAAACACGTTGGTTTGGGATATGGATCACCCTGCCTGTACTCTGGTCAGCGGACACCCAGTTCCCGATCTCCATGATTGAGAACTGGAAGATTCGTCGGTCGATAACATCACCCGCATGAGTGCCGATCTGTATGCGGTCTCCAAGATCAAAAGGGCGACGGAAAAGTATGAATAACCATCCAGCGAAATCTGCTACCACATCTCGGAGGGCGATGGCTAGGCCTGCGGACAACAGACCGAGGAAGGTGCTCAGCGATCTAAGCGCAACAAACCAGATCTGGATAACGACAACGAGACCGATGAGAGAGGCTGTGTACGCAGAGGTCTTCGCCCATCGGTAGCGGGATGCCTGATCTTCGACCGTTCTGCTGACAACTGCCAACAATGCTCTGCGAAAGACAAACAGGATGATGATGACGAGGACAGAGATAACCACTTGGCCCTGGGTCGCGGCGCTCATGCCCAGAAGCTCGGCCCCGCCGGCCGATGGTGACTGAATCAGTGTTGCCGCTCCTTGGACAGTCTGATGTGTGATGCCTCGGGCGAACTCACTAATCCCCGTGATCATCCGCTGCATCCCCCTTCTTAGTCAGCACGCAGAGTTTCTCACCCCTCAATCTAAGTTCAACCTCGGTCCTGATTTGTACAACGGCAATCGTGGTGATTATAGGCTCTCTGGGTTTCAAACTATCAAACCCAATAATGTCAGGATGCCAGCACATGCAGGAGCTAGTATCAGATTGTCGTCGAGCGGCCAAGCTAACCGCTCGACTAGTGTTATGAGGCACGCAGAGGGGATTGCGATTGCTGGTGGATGCCGCACTGAGAGGATCAAGACAGCTACGACTAGAAAAGCTGTTGTGCCCTCCAATGTGCCTCCCAAGAAAGTGCGTCTTCCCCATCGGCGTCCGAGATAACTGGCCGTTGGATCAGCCCAGGCTAAGACCAAAATCCCAGATAATGCAGTTGAAATGGGAAATAGCACGATCGCGATTAACGCGCCCAGGATATACCAAGTGGAAGATGCGATGTTCTGCGATTCTCGCGGAGATACTAAGATCTGGAAAAACCTGAAGAATAGAATGTTGAGGTGAGGTACTCGGAGCCTTGCTAGATCTGAGGCAAGTAATATCAGGAATAAAACGGATAGCCCTGTAACTGTAAGAGATTTAGATAGTTCCAGTTGGGTAAATGCGAAGAATATGACCGTGCCTGTTATCGCGTGAACGATTTTGCGCCCCGCTTGGAGCCCTGTAGTCTTTTCGACTAGCTCCGCGAGTCGGTTGTTCTGATAAGGGTCGCGAATCAAGTGAGTTCTCCTGCTCCTGACCTTGTGTACCGTTGTTGTGTGGATGGTGTCGTAGGTTCGATCAAGATGCACCACTTCACCATAGATCCTAAGATGGCCCTCTTAGTTCATAAATGTGAATCGTGAGCGCTCTAGCGTTGCGACCAGGGTTTCAGCATTTGACTCTACGGCGATTGCCAAATTTCGAGGCGTCATTAGTGCTTTAGCCATACCAGACCCGAGTACGGGATCCTTTGGTTCTAAAGCGCTGGTTTAGCCGATTGGCCTCTTCGCTTTCAGTCCATCTTTTTGTTGAATGAAGGGAACCCCTTTAGAAATCCACTCCGGAGCTGGCTCACCCTTTAGGTAGTGCGCGAACCACTGAAGAATACGACCCTGGTAGTCTAGCTGGTTCTCTTTCTTCGCTAGGCCATGGTTCTCGCCATCATAGGACAGCATCACCATCTGCTTCGCGAGGCGCCGCGCAGCGTTGTAGAACTCTACACCTTGGTTGTATTCGACCGCGCCATCGTTGGTACCGAACATCATCAACAGAGGCGTGTTCATATTCTCGATATGGTGTAACGGAGAGTTATTGAAGTAGGAATCGTAGTCTTCCCACCATGGGACTTGCATGCGGCCTTGACTGATCTCGAATATCCGAGCATCCGTACCGCCGCTGTTCCAATAGAACGAGAGGTACATACTCATAAGATTCGTCAAAGGTGCTCCAGCGACTGCTGCTGTGAATAGATCATCCTGTGTGACGAAGAAGGTCGTTTGGTATCCGCCCCATGAATGTCCGATCAGTCCAATTCGCTCCTCGTCAATCATACCGGTCGCGACTGCCGCGGCGACTGCAGGACGGAGCGTTTCCACATTCGATTGCCCAGGACGCCGATCCCGATACACGATGTCCGGACGGAGTACAAAGTACCCCTCATGGCTCCAGATTTGGCCATTGTAGTAGCTGGTGGGATCAGGCACCTGGTACTGATGAAGTGACTGAGACAATAGCTCATAGTGATAAACGATCATCGGGTACTTCTCTCCCGGCTCGTAGTCGGCGGGATAAAAGAGTGCACCTTGAAGCCTGCGTCCCCATTCGTTCTCATAGTCGACGAGCTCTGATTTCCCCCACGAGAAGTCACTCTGGAACACGTTGGTTGTGGTCACCTGACGAGGGGCAGCTAAGTCTGCTCCAGCCACGAAATAGTCAGGAGAATCGTTGAAACGCTCTTGGCGAAGAACATAGACATCTGCGCTTTCTGCCTTCTGTAGCCGGCCTATTGATCTGTCTTCCCAGAGAAGCATCTCTGGATCGTCACCCGGCCGTGCCCGTGCGTATCCTGTCTGCTTTGTCCACTCGCCGTAGGCTGAGTAATAAAGCAGTTCGTCAGGGTCATATTCATCTGTATCCGAGTCAAGATCTACGAGGCGATAACGGGTCGACTCATCTGAACCAGAAGTGAGTGCTCGCCCGCCGGATCCATCCAGATTGACTTCCCAGACATCCCATTGGTCATTGAGCAGGATCGCATCTTCACCCTCAAGAAATCCCGCGACCCCGAACGGAGGCATCTGCTCTCGGGTCGGTGTCACGTCAAGATTCACGAACTGCGTTGCAACATTCTGAGTGATATTTTGCTTCTCACCGGTGCGTAGGTCGTAGCTGTAGTAGTCTTCCCCTTCGAACCATACCATGTAGCGGCCGTTCGGGGTTGCCCCGAACTCTATGGTGAGACGGTCCTCAACCAGTGTTTTATCACCCGTCTCAACGTTGATTGCGAAGAGGTCAAAGAATTGCTGACGGAACATCGCATCTGTGTCGTAAGGACTTTCATCGCGACCAACAACGTAGCTTCCGCCTTCAACCATAGACGTCAATTCGGTGAGATCGTCACCAAGCTGGACAAAACTGTTCTGATCTAAAGACCATGCAGAAAGGAAGTTTACTCGTCGGAGTTGCTGCTCCCGTACGCGCTGTTGAGGCACAGGATCGAGATCTAACGAATGCCAAATTTCCACGCCGGCAGGATCTTCGTCATTTTCTTCGTCATCTTCACCCCCCTCCTCGCCATCTTCTCCCAGCTCGGTTGCTGGCCTACGGGCCTGGATGCCCACAAATAGGGTCGAGCCATCCTCCGACCATGACGGTGCACGAAATTCGACCATGCGCATGGAGTTCGGAAAAGTGCTTTGGGAGCGAGGATCAAGTTCAAAGCTGCCTGGGTCGTCTTCATCGAGATCACGCCATGCCAACGCGACGTGTGCGGTGTCCTCGTATGCTTCGTCCTCAAATGTTTTCAGGACGGCGAGGTCAGCAGATTCTTCACGCCACGAGAGGCTACGGTACGTTGCTGCATCAGTTTCAAGTGAGCGGAGTTGTCCGCTACTTGGATTAAAGACCGATACCCCATTACCGACTTGCCCATCTGCGTCCGTTGTAAGTGCCAGCAGGTGTCCTTCATCCTGCCAAGCAAATTCCGAGACGTTACCAAAGCTCATTACGGAGCCGGTAGCCAGTGTGCGAATTACGACATCGACGCCGTCACTTTCCTTGTCTTCCGGCTTGTAGCGTTGGATGGCGAGATATGCCCCATTTTCAGAGAAGGAGAATGATTCGATGTGTTCGATTGTCTCCTGATCTCCGGTGCTCAGATTCAGTAAGCCCATCGAGTTGTGCACCGGTTCATCAGCTTTCTGGGCCGCATCTCTTTCGTCTGGCGACACCCCAATCGCGTAGGCAAGCCATTCGCCATCACTACTGAACTCGGGCCGCGTACCAAATGGGACGACTACTAGAGAGTCTGTATCAGTACGGTGGATCCGTAGTTCGCCCTCATCACTTACTCTGTTGATTAATACAGCAAGCCAGTTACCGGATGGAGAAAGAACGCCGTTGCCTAGGCTCTCCCACTGGTCATAGTCGCCAGAGCCAAGAGTTGGCATATCTTGGGCTAGGACATTGGTCATACCCGCTGTTAGGCAGGCAAGAGACAGGACGATGATAGTTTTCTTGATCATGGCTTAGTTCCGCGTCGATGTTCTATGAGCCAAAAGAGGCTAAAGGCAGGGTAGGGCGGGTACAGGGCATGGACAAGGCTCAGCTGAGTTCTGAGCCTCTTTATCGGTAGAAGTGTTTTCGCTGCAATCACTTACATGGGTATGATCCCCCAATCCTGGTCGGATAGTGCCTGATCAGGAAAACCGTGCTCAGGTAGAACACGTTGATCTATATCTAGGAAGATACCTTTCTAGGTTGCGGTTCGAGAGGTAGGGGGAGCAAAATCAAGTTATGTCTGCGATTCATAGCTCCGATTACTCACGACGCGCTTTCCTGGCTTTGGCGGGAGCAGGTGTCGTTTCCCTCGGGGGGTGTGCCGTGACCCAGCAGGAGCAGATCGGACCTTTTCTTCTTAAGGCTGCATTGAACGGTGGGCGCCAGCCTGGAAGTCACTCGGCATTGCTGACAACCGCCATTGAGTTCTCCAATGCTACTCAGAATGTAGTAGAGGCCGGCGCCAGTGCGATCCACATACACGTTCGTGATAGCGAAGCGAACGAAAGTTTGCGATCAGAAGACATTGCCACTGTCCTGAATGCGGTTCGATCCACAATCCCGTCTATACCAATCGGTATTAGCACCGACTTCGGGATTATCGGTGATGCCGAATAGCGTCACGAGATCGTGGCAGAGGCAGCGCATGCGATTGCCAAGATCTCAGGAAACTCGTAGAGGATCTGGATGAGGATCATTCTCCTAGTAGTGCCCTTAGTAGTTCTGGGGTGCAGTCCACCGCCACCGGAACCAAGGGATATGAATACCCTCGATATAGAGGGAAGAACTTGGGTCGACCCTCTGACTAGCGAACCGTTCACAGGTCCATATGAATCGTATTATGAGAACGGAGATATCTATGAGCGAGGGATGTTCAGGGACGGGAGATTCGAGGGTCCGTTCGAGACGTTCTATGACAACGGTCAGCTTTACAGGAAGGGTGCATTCAAAATTTGGACACAAGCAGAGCTAGAAGAACAAAGACCGAGAACCAGATTGGATGGACCTTATGAGAGTCATTTCGAGGACGGTCGGTTATGGACGAAGGGCACCTTCGAAGATGGAGTAGAGTGTGGTGAATGGTTTGAAGATGGTGAGAATTTGACGTACCCACCGTGTGTTAAGAGCTAGTATCCTCATGACCTAGTCCCACAATCTCTGGACCTCCGGGTTCAACCCCCAAACACTGCTCTCATCCGCTGCTTCGCGGTCTGGTCAGGCACACGTCCGAAGCCGGCCTGGATATTCTCTTCCATGTGTTCCGGGTTCGTCGTCTCGGTCAACACGCAAGTGACTGCAGGGTGTGCGAGAATGTATTTAAGCGAGAATTGTGCCCAGCTCACGCAGTCGAAGTCCACGGTCCACGGCGGTAATTCGCGGTCGCTGACCTGACCGAAATACATGCCGTTCATAAACGGTCTATTGATGATCACGCCCATGCCAAGGTCCTGAGCGAGCGGAAGAATTCGTTCCTCGGCACGTGTTTCAATCACTGAGTAGTTGACGTGCACGAAGTCCGGAGATCCTGTTCTCATGAACGCTTCGAGCCGGTCAAAGTTTCTATAGGATGAGACCGTGACTCCGATATAACGTGCTGCTCCTGAGTTCTTCATCTCCTGAAGCTTCGGCCAGTGAGATTGGAGACCTCTGAGGCTCTCAACTTGGACTAGATCTATGGTGCGGCGACCAAACAGTCTTTCAGTCTGCTCTAGCTGTTGGATACCAGTTTCCTCACTGGGTGTATTGATCTTTGTCGCGAGGAAGATGCCGTCTCGTATATCGGGCTCAGCAAGTACACGCCCAAACTCGGCATCGATGTCTGGGGTTCTCGGCGAAGTATCCACAAGGCGACCGCCGTGCTCAAGCAGCATGCGTATCACTGCGGCTACGGGCTCCGTGCCCTCAGTTGGAATCTCCAAGACCGGCTTCGATGATCCTAAGCCGATGACTGGCAAAGACTCATCAGTCCCGGGGATCGTTCTCGTGGGCAACGGCTGTTGTCCGAAGGCGAGCTGTGGTTGAGCGAGCAGCACACCTAGCCCGCCTAGTTGAACCAAAAACTCACGTCGAGTGCTTTCGTTGAACATCGCCATCTTATTTCTCTCCAAGAGCATACCAGTGTTAAAACTTTGATCTACTATCCTGCCCATCTGATTCTCCAGATACGACCTGTGCCGTCATCCGATACATAGAGACTTCCTTTAGGTCCAACCTCGACCGCTACCGGCCGACCTGCGACGGTCCCGGACTCGGTAAGCCAGCCAGTGGCAAAGTCGTCGTACGAAATAGGCTGACCGTCCTCGACCTCGACTCTCACCACCCTATATCCGGTCCGTTCTGAGCGATTCCAGGATCCATGGAAGGCCATGAACAGATCACCACGGTATTCGACAGGGAACTGCTCGTGGTCATAAAAGACCACCCCGAGGGGTGCGGAGTGCGCTTGCATCTCCAGTGCAGGCCCTACTTTCCCCACGCACCTTTGGGCGTCCGGGTATTCAGGATTGGGCAACCCATCCTCATAGCAATACGGCCATCCGTAGTGTTCGATAGGGCCACCAGGCACCAAGATGTTGAGTTCCTCTGCTGGAAGATCGTCCCCGAGGTTGTCGCGCTCGTTCTGGCTTGCCCAGAGTTCACCGGTTTCGGGGTGGAACGCGAGTCCGGCAGAGTTCCTCAGCCCCTCGCCGACGGTCTCTTCAAGAGATCCGTCTGCCTCGTAGCTGACCACGGCGGCGCGCCGAGAGTCAGCTTCCTCGCAGATGTTGCAACTCGAACCGATCGAGACGTAGAGTCGATCGTCGGGACCGAACGCAATCTCCCGAGTCCAGTGGCCTCCGGTCGGGAGGTTTGGGATGATCACGGTTTCTTCAGTAAACCCGGGTCCGGTCAAGCGAATGATCTGGTGGGTTTCACCGATGTAGAGATTTCCTTCGTGGAACGCCAGTCCGTACGGCTGACTGAGTCCCGATACGACGACATCTGGATTCCCGTTAGCTGTTCCATCTGCATTCAAATCAAAACGTACAATCTCTCCGGCTGAAGAACGTGCGGTATACAAGCGGTCATCAGGACCCAACTTGAGCATCCGTACGCCTGATAGTCCTTCAGCGAAAATCGACACCTCAAAACCCTGCGGTACCTGCACTAAGTCATTCTCGGACGGTTGCTCAGTTCCACTCGTCATTGCCTCCGTCATGTCGGAGCATGCGAGTAGCACGATAACAGCTGCCGATATGTATAATCTGAAACTCAGGGCCTTTCTCCTTTTCTGGTCTTGCACGGCAGCTAAGATGCGACACTAGTTCTCAAACACGCCAGTCGAACGGTATCCCTGTGTATATCCCGTGTGCATGCCGTACCTTATGAGCTATCTCCTAAGACCTAAGTCCAGAAATATGGTGTATCACATTGATCACTAACAAAGCAGGTAAAATCATTAGATTTCCCAAGCTTCTTGCTCTTCTATCGATGGCTCTGATGGCTTGTTCTGAGACTGTCTCATTAGATGAGTCGCCACCGAACATCGTGTATATCTTGGCAGATGATCTTGGCTACGGTGAACTGGGATCTTATGGGCAGACCCTGATCAAGACTCCCAACCTTGATCGGCTGGCCCAGGAGGGGATGCGATTCACGCAACACTATTCGGGTAGCCCTGTATGTGCACCGTCACGTGCAACCTTGATGAGTGGCAAACACACAGGTCATGGACTGATCAAGGACAACTTCGAGCTTGGCGGGTGGCTAGATAGCGAGGAGTTCGGTCAAATGCCTCTTCCGGCTGGCTCTTTTACACTAGGTCGTATGCTTCAGGAAGTCGGGTACGTTACGGCGGCAGTTGGGAAGTGGGGCCTCGGTGGGCCGGGGTCCTCAGGTATCCCCAACGAGCAAGGTTTTGATCTTTTCTACGGCTACCTGGACCAAAAGCAAGCGCATAACTACTACCCGACACACCTGTGGCGGAATCAGGTCTGGGACACACTGGATAATGAGTATTTTTCGCCACATCAAAGGCTGGAGGGGAACCCCGATGACCCTGCCTCCTATGAGGGATTCACTGGGCGAGACTATGCCCAAGATCTGATGGCAGTAGAGGCTCTGGACTTCGTCAATACGCACCAGGATGAGCCGTTCTTCCTCTACCTCCCATTCCCGATTCCGCACCTCGCACTCCAGGTCCCGGATTCTGCGTTGACTGAATATGACGGAGCATGGGAGGAGGCTCCGTATATAGGTGATCAGTCATATCTGCCACACCAAAGGCCGAAGGCTGCGTACGCTGCAATGATCACGCGTATGGACGCACATATCGGCGAGCTTTTAACCCTGTTAGATGAGTTGGGTCTGGCTGAGAATACTCTCGTGATGTTCTCAAGTGACAATGGCACCACTTACACAGGAGGTGTTGATGCTTCTTTTTTCGAGAGCACCGCGGGACTTCGCGGTCTAAAGGGTTCCGTCTACGAGGGTGGTATCAGA
>Ga0163108_10000862_pt1 | contig 22304 bp, 22 predicted proteins | sample Fk1155metaG_FD_109644 | JGI IMG/M metagenome (GOLD analysis project Ga0163108, IMG submission 109644) | Marine microbial communities from the Central Pacific Ocean - Fk160115 155m metaG | ecosystem: Environmental > Aquatic > Marine > Oceanic > Photic zone | place: The Central Pacific Ocean...
GACGATGCGGATACGGGTGAAGCCGTCGAAGAACCCTCTGAAGAAGACACGCCTGAAGCACCCGATACGCCGGACAGCCCCGTCGAAGATCCACCCGATGACGAAGACACACCGGAAGACAGCACCGAAGACACACCGGAAGCCCCCCCCGTGGTGGCGGATCCCCCGGAAGGCTCGGAGGAACTGTTCTGCACGGAATTTGCTGACTTCGATGCGTGGACCTACGCGGGCGATGGCAGCTGGGGTGTGGCGGATGGAATCCTCGAAGAATTCCGCGGTGGCTTTTATTCCTCGATTGCGCACACCGCAGACGATTTGGGTTCCACCGATGCGTTTGCCATCCAAGTCGACGTATCCTACGCCGGTTCATTGAATGACCTCTCCGGCATCGTCTGGGGATATGAAGAAGGCCGGAACTGGTTTGGCGTTCGTTGGGATGACCCACAAGGGGATTACGGCCGATACGCACCCACTGGTGCCGTGGAAATCGTGGAATGCAATGAAGAATCCTGCATCATTCTTGCGGTGGATTCGGGCGCCGATACCTACCATCCAGCCGATGGGTCTTGGGCCACTTGGCGGGTGTACATCATGGACGACCGGGTCGAAGTGCTGCGCAATGGCATCACCGTGATGTCCACCACTGTGGACCGTGTGAGTGGTTCAGGAATCGGTGCCGTGGGCGTGTACAGCAACGACAATGACGGTGGCGTGTTCTACGACAACTTCTGTGCATGGCGGCTGACCGAGTAGCTGCTTCAACTGCTCTTCAACATGCAGCCATCGAAGCATTGTACCGGTAGGTATGGGCTGACCCATCGCGGTCTGTTGTGGTCCAGGACCCGGCCAAGGAGAATCCCGCCCCCCAAGCGCGGATGGGGTTCATATTTGGCCGAACCCCATTCAAAGGCTGCTACAGTATTCTGGAAGCCAACAAGGGGTAGTCGGTTTGTACAGCGCTTTGACCATGTTTGTGGCACTCATCGCCAGCCATGCTTGGGCACACAAACCATCGTTCGCCAATGACTATTTCAATGCCGGTTCTGCCTTCACGATCGACGATCCCGATGTATCCATTGTCCTGTACGCAGAGATGACCTGCACGGAGTCCGAACTTTGGATGCAGATGGAGACCGTGGATCGCAATGAGATCTGGGTAGAACTCGGCGTACCCATGCTGGACAGGCTGGAAACATATCGCCCCGCCCTTGCATTGGTGGCACCCGGACTGCCTGATGTAGATCTTCCTTTTGACATCCCTGCAAACATGGGGGCCAACATCATCGAAACGGATGATGTCGATGACCCTCTTTACTTCTATGAGCCGTTCACCCAAACCGAATCATGGATCTTGTACCAGGGATGGATGGAAGTACCCGCCAATGAAGAAGTATTTCTCGTGTCTTGGAACCCATCTGAATTCACAGGAAAACTGTGGGTAGCGGTTGGGAAAACAGAAGACTTCTCCGATGTTGGCGTCGATCAGTTCGCCGAATGGGTCGAGAAAACGCAGGCATACTATGAGTTTGATGATGACGAAGAGCACACGGAACTGGATTGTTCTCTGGTCAGCGACCCTCCAGGAATGCAGGACCAACCAACCAAGGAAGGGGGCTGTTCGACCATCCCCTCACACGACCACAGACTTGGCCCGGCTGTGTTCTTCCTGATGCTGTTCATGCGCCGCCGCCATCCCGACGCATTGACATGACATTTGTCGAGCAGGTCTGGGGCACAAGCAATGAACGCATCCACACTGTGGGAACCATTGCTCTTGCGCTCAGTTTCTTCCTTTTCCTGGTTTTTCGACCACTGGAAAAGATGGAAGGACTGATTGTCTTTTACCTGTTTAGCTCCGGCTGTTCATTCATTGGGTATGCCACATCCCAAAACGCGTGGTCTCGCTGGAGAACCGGTGAAGACACGCTGATTCTGCTGCGACGACGGTCTAACGAAACACCCGTACAGTCTGTAGAAGTACACCTGTTTGGCAGGGCATTCTTGTGGACCGGACGCGTGGCCCATGTTGATGTCGGACACTTCAGCTGGAAGAAGATCGCGCCCAACACCGCAGCACCCGCATCATCCGCACTGGGACGTTCTTATCAATTGTTTCGGGCCGTGTATTGGGCGTTTTGTTCTTCCATTCCTTTCCAGGCGGCGTTTGGCTTGTTGGCCCTTGGGTACGGCGCTTGGCTATTGAAAATCGTGTACGGATACATGCTGTCCAACGCATAAACCTCCGCTTCGCTGCCCGCATGCTGCGCCCACACCAACCTGAAGATCGTGGTTATCTGGTACATTGCCGAGGATGAACCTACATCTACTCGCCATCCCCCTTGTGACAGCTATGGTCGGCTGGGGCACCAATGCCATGGCCATTCGAATGCTGTTCGCACCCGTTCAGTGGGTGGGGTGGTGGAAGATTGGCTGGCAAGGCGTGTTGCCTGCCAATGCCGAACGAATGGCGACGATCTGCGTGCGTCTCATGACGTCGAAGCTCTTGGACATCCAAGCCATTTTCTCGCGCATCGAACCGGACCGAATCTCCGAACTGCTCAGTCCCGCACTCGAACGCCATGCAGAAGAAATCGTAGAACAGGTGCTCCAAGACCGGTTTCCGACCGTGTGGGAGTCCCTCCCTGAACGGCTGCGCCAAAGTGCCCGTGAACGACTGCGGGCGGAACTGCCCCAGGTGGTAGAGCGGCTGATGCAGGAGCTGCAATCGGACCTCAACAAGTACCTCGACATCGAAGCTCTCGTGGTGGGTGCTTTCGTGAAAAACCGACTGCTCCTGAATCAACTTTTTTGGGAGTGCGGGAAGCACGAATTCCTCTTCATATCCAGAAGTGGCCTGTATTTTGGTGCGCTGTTCGGCATCATTCAAGCCATCGTTTGGTGGTTCATTCAACCCCTTTGGTTCCTCCCTTTGACTGGACTCCTCGTTGGGTGGGCCACGAATTGGCTGGCCCTCAAAATGGTTTTTGAGCCGCAGCAACCGCACTCCTTTGGTCCAATGAAGTGGCAAGGCCTCTTCTTGATGCGACAACAGGAAGTCAGTGCCGCATACGCCTCGTTTTTCGCCACGCGAATCTTGCACCCAGAAGCCCTGGTGGATGCTGTCCTACAAGGCCCTGCAGCGGACAGAATCGTCGAGCTCCTCCAACGTTACGTGGAGCAAGCCGTGGACCAGGCTTCCGGCATTGCCAAGCCCTTGTTGCAACTCACTGTTGGGACAGAAGAATGGGTGGCCCTGAAACAAGAGGTCAGCAATCGGCTCGTGCTGTCGGTCCCCAGTGAACTGGATCGCGTCCACAACTACACCGGGGAAGCGCTTGAACTGGAGAAAGAACTCCAACAGAACCTCGCGGGTCTGTCACCGGACCAGTTCGAAGAAGTGCTGAGGCCCTTGTTCAAGCAAGACGAAAGCACCCTCATCGCCGTGGGGGCTGTGCTGGGTGCGATAGCAGGCTGTATTCAGTGGATGTTGGTCACTGCAGGCTAAACGCTACAGGAACAACCGCTTCAACAAAGGCTCTGTGAAGTCCTCGTCGCCCCACATTGGGCTTCGAAGTGGACCTGCAGACGTGCGAACCAACGTGTTGGCACAGAACTGCAAAACAGCTGCCCGGGTCCCAATCGTTCGCTCCACACCAAGCGCTGTGGTTTGCGAATCAATGTAAGCACACACGGTATCCAAAACGGGAACAACACCATTGGCCAGCAACTGTGGAACCGGGTCCCGGTGGTCCACAATGTCGCGAATAACAATGCGACCAAAAGAAATGTTTTGTTCCGCGAATTCCTTGAAGGCCAAACCGATTTTCACGATTTGCTCATCGAATTCTGCATCGGTCACCATGAGGCCGCTCAGCGTTTCAAGCAAGCGCTGAAACAAGCGATGAACCATGGCTTCGTACAGCACTTCCTTGCTCTCGAAATGGTACAGCAAAGAAGGGCGGCGAATGTCCGCCTCTGCAGCGATATCAGCCAAACGGGCCCCCGCATAACCATTCTCACTGAAGATGCGCTCAGCCGCATTCAAAATGCGTTCGGTGGTTGGTACTGCGTGTGTGCCGGCTTTGGGTCGACCCATGACTGACGTCCTCCTGAGTTCAAGGGGTAACCGCCTTCACACAGATGGACGAAAACGATCTCGTCCCCCGTGCGGGAATCCCCATAAATATTTGGGCCGTATCGGCTCTATAATGCCCGAAAAAGAGAGGACATGAACGATATGGGGTCGGATGAAGAGTCCGAAGCATACACGTCGGACTGACTCACCTCAACCAGTTCAGTGACCTCGTCTTCCTCAAAGTCCAGGTCAGACAAAACAGTCACTTCGTACTGTTCGTCCAATTCGACTCCGGTTCCAGCAAACGAGGCGCCCACTGCAATCCCTATGGTTCTAGTCCTGAAGATACGCGTACACCGTCGATTCTGCTCCGAGGATTCCTGTGGTACCGAATACGGCCCAGAGAAAGTCCATGTCGCCATCTTGATCAAGATCCGTCATCACGTGGTCTCCCGCCATGGTCAGACCCACATCGATGACATTCTCGAAGAAGGTTCCATCTTCTTGCTGGATGAAGACGTACACACCTTCATCGCCATCACCGGAAGCCGAGATATCCATGCGGCCATCACCGTTGATGTCTCCGGTGTGAACCACGCCCGGTGCGCCTTCGGCATCGACATCGGGAGCACCCACTTCGAAGCCTTCGAACACGACGTTCATGTTCTCATCCCAGTCTGCCAAGCTTCGAACTTCACCGGCTGGAGGAATCTCCCACCAGTAGATGCCCATGACGGCCTCATCGGCGATGGTGGACAATTGATGGTTGTGGTTTCCGTACACCAGGTCAAGGCGGCCATCGCCGTTCATGTCGGCCATTTCTGCACCGAAACCACGACCGGTATTGTCATTGATCGTGTGACGGACCCAGCGGTCTTCATTCACTTGCTCCATCCAAACCAGGGACTCACCCTCGAAGAACTGGGGCAGGATGATGTCTTGGTCACCATCGGAGTCCACATCAAATAAAGTGAGAAGGGCACCGCCACCCTCTGCAATCTCGTGACGAGTCAGGCTCACCTCCCCAGGCACACCGTTGTTCTCGTACCACTCGACCAGGCCGGTACCCTCCTCAAAAACTGTCATGTTGTGATTCGTGGTGACGAAATCCATGTCGCCATCGCCATCGATGTCCAGTGGGATCACTTCGTGGTACCACCGGCCCGAATCAGGAATCGGAATGTATTGACGCTCACCAAAAGAGAGAACACCACCGCTCATCTCGCCTGCCATGACAAGGATGTTTCCTTGTGGCCGCGCCAAGAATCCGCAACCGATGACCCAGTCCTTGATGCCATCGTTGTTGATGTCGAAGGCTTTGGACTTGTTGGGCCAAATGACGCCATCCCAGTAATCAAACTGCTTGGTCAATTCCCATGTACCCAAGCCGGTTGCAGAGGCTGACTCTGTACGACCCAAGATGTATGCGCCACCAGGACCGATGGGTGGAATGGAAGCACCCAAACCTTCGGTCATGCTGGTGAGCAGGTATTCATCGTACCCATCGGCATCCACATCGATGGGTGTGAGCCACGATGCGCCGCGCTTGGTTGAAATCACGCTTCGGGTGAAGGTGATGTAGTCCTCAGCAGACGGCTCATCGCCAGGGGTGGCGGTATCGAGCCGGTCAGAACCAGTAGAAGGATCTTCAGGGTCTTCGTCGGTTGAAGAGCCACCGTCATCCGATGGATCGGTACCGGGTGTGGAACCTTCGCTGTCATCGCCGTCCGCTGAGCCGGCATCATCACCAGCCCCCGATTCAGCAACCGCGGTGTCGGATGTGAGGGCGCTGTCGCCACCCTGTAGATCCTGCTTCGAATCCACATTCATGCCGCAACCAGCCAAGGAAAAAAGGCCCAATACACCAAAGACTACCAATCTCATTTCTGCTCCAGGGGGTTTGCTATCTACTATTCAGTAGATAACTGACCTGCAAACAACTTTATCGAAAAAAGATCGTTGCAATCGGGATCATCGGGACAAACCAAAACACTCGTAGAAGCTGCCAGAAAGCACACGGGCCTTCTCTTCGAGGGAGTACTCAGCCGCATCCATCGCACCGATAATCTCTTCCAAATAGGCCTTAATTTTTCCGGAAAACTGGGGTCCATCCGTGGCAAAAATGGTCCGATCAACCAATTCCAATTCTTTGATTTCCGCCAAAATCCATGGATATTGGGGTCCGGAGACTTCAGCGGGTTCACCATTTTCACCGCGGACCATATCTTGGCCGAGCGCACTCACTTCCAGCCACACATTGTCGTGCGCCAAAGCAAGTTCCAACGAAGCGGTGGTCGCAGCGGCATCGGCGGTACCGATGTGCGACAAGACAAACTCGACCCGACCATACTTGCCGGTTCCATCAAAGCGTTCAATTACAGGCTGCAAGCCGGTGGGGTTCGTGAACTCGGATTCTGAGCAGGTCCCTGGAAAAGGGGAGATACCGGTATGCAAGAGAACGACGGCACCCTGTCGTGCAGCCACCTCATAAATGCCGTCATACAGCGGGTCGTCAAACGCAACCGCCTGATGCGCATGCGCCAATTTGATCCCCACAAAATCGCCACTCGCAAGTTGGCTTTCGAGGGCATCGAGCCTGTGCCCTCGGATCATCGGATCTTCAAAGTCGTCGAGATTGATGCTGGCCATCCCCAACAACCGAGGGCCATTTTCACCAGACTCATTGCGGCGGTCGCGCAGGACGGAAGACACAAACTGGTTGGTGGAAAAGCCGACGGTGTGGTGCGTGTACGCGGCAAGCAAGATCGAGCGGTCCACACCCGCCCAGTTCATCTGATCCAGAATGCCAAGGTTCTCGACGTAAGCTGAGCCACTTTGGGCGGATAGCGCCGAATAATAGGGGGCAACGAAGGATGGAATTTTTCGGACGATCGAGGCCTTGCCTTCAAGGTTGAAGTCCCCGGGCGATTCCAGCGTATGCACGTGTGCATCGACGACTTCAACTTCGACACCCTCAATCCAAACACTGGCATGTGCTGGACCCATCCAAGCGAGCAAACAAAAGAGAACCTTCATCGCCCGCCCCCTGATGCTGGCACCATTTCGGGGGGCTCCAAACGCAAAGTATAAGAAGGATGAACAGCGACCGTTTTCACCATTCCCGTGTCATCGAAGCCCAAATACAGGCCCACTGGATGGTAGCAGTGAACCCCATCGACCACATCGCGACACGCACCGATCAAAGCCTCCGCTTCGCTCCGCTCCATGCCTGGTGTGATCGGGCCCGTGAATCCATCCAACCGTTTGGTGCCCACGGACAAGATGGGGGAATCATCCATCAGTTCGGCTTCCACACCCACGCTAAAAACAACCTCAATACCAAGACTGGGCCAGACACCGAGTATGACGCGAAAATACTCAAATGCGACCCGCGGTGGACCAATCTCCGCCAATAGGTCCCCATAGGTGCCTCCCAGGCGAACGGGACCAATCCCAAGTCCCGCCTCAATCTCGAGGGGTTCGCCCATGGTTTCCGCACTTCCCGAGTCATCACCGTCTTGACCCGTTGAATTCGACGATCCCTGCGCACCAGGTGTGCTTTTTTGGGCCAGATCACCGGAACAAGCGCCCAAGGTGATCGCCACAAACATTGCGCGTACAAGTGGATGACAAGGCACGAAAAGCCCTCCTTCGAGCACCCTTGTCGAGGGTCCCTTCTTGGACATGGCCGGATGTATATCCTTGCATTCTACCGCTGGGTAGATTATTTGTGCGAACAATCCGGAAAGGGTGGTCCAAACAACTCTTCTTGCTCCTTCGGGGCGTCAACCTTGGCTGCTACTTGTGGCCAAATCACAATCGAGCACATCCCATGTACCGCACAGCATTGAACATTTTTTGTCTCTCCGCGGCGTTGATCTTTTCAGCTTGCAGCAAGGAAGCTGAGGACACCGCAGCCAGCGACGAATCTATCGCAAACGATGAACTTCCCATCGATGAGTCCGAAGACGAGGGCTCCGAAGAAGAAGACTCTTCCGACGACTCCGAAGAGGACGGCAGCGGAACCCCAGATGGTGACCCTCCTGCGGACGAAGATGAGGGCTCCGAAGATGCTCCTGAAGATGACACCACAGAAGACGCTGCTGAAGAAGAAGCCGGTGGCGCGTACACAGGCGATATGACCATCACCATCAACACTTCCTTCGGTCCAGACACATGCGCTGGGCTCGCCTCGGTGGACGTCACAGAAGACGGTATCCTGAGCGGAACCGGAAGCTGTAGCTTCGGCATCTTGGGCGCTCAAAGCCCAACGCTTGCAGGAACCGTTGCCGAAGACGGCACCGTAAACGCCTCGGTCGACCTGAGTGCTTTCGGTACCAGCTTCACGCTCGACTGGAATGGCTTCAAGGACGAAAACACCTTGATCGCAAGCTACAACGGCACCGACAGCTTGGTCGGTGTTGGCGACATCGACTACGAAATCGTCATCAACCTCGAAGTGGAAACAACCGCAGGCGCCGAAGAAGGCAGCAGCCTCTCTGAGTACATCGACTTCAGCGCACCCGGCGATACCGTGGCCTTCCTCAGTTCCAGCACGTACACATCCACCGACGGTTGCGAATTGGAGTACGACTTGTACACGCCCGAAGCGGCTGTGACAGACACATTGACAGTTATCCAACACGGCTTCGCACGTTCGAAGAACGAGTTCACCGAACTGGCCAACCACTTGGCCAGCTGGGGAATGCCCGCCGTCGTCATGGACCTGTGTCACGCTTGGGCCTTCGATGTGGACATCAACCAAAACGGTGCTGACGTCGTGGACTTGGTGAACAACATCTGGGAAGGACCCGTGGTCTACATGGGCCACTCCAACGGTGCCATCTCATCATTGGTGTCCGCTTCCATGGACGAACGTGCGGTCGGTGTATTGGGTCTTGCTCTAGTGGAGCGACTCGGGGGGGACCGCACCGGTGTGGCCAGCGCACTCGAAATCCCAGCCATCGGAATCTTCGGGGAAGCCAACCGCTGCAACACTTGGAACAGCGGACTGGACGCATACCAAGCGGTTCCTGGCGTCGACCTGTTCCGCACAACAGAAGCCGACCACTGCGACTTCGAAGCACCAACAGGTACCGTGTGCACACTCGCATGCTCGGGCAGCAACGACTTGTTCACCGATGATGCCATCCGCTCCAACATTTTGGGACTTGGAACGGCATACATCAGCTGGCAAGCCTTGGGTGATGAGGATGCCATGGAATGGGCCGACCCCACCGGTGGCGCGCGCGCTGCCCTCGAATCCATGGGCGCAATCTCCGCTCTATAGAACACCCCATGAAACGAGACGGAACTTATCCTCTTGTTTCAGGCCCGCGCATCGCAAGGTGTGCGGGCCTTTTTATTTCTAAGCCGAGCGCATCAAGTTGCGGACTTCAACTGTCCCAGGACTTCGATGATGCGTTCGGGGTGGATGTGATCACCCGCAGTCGAATCTCGATGAACGAACAACAGTTCGCCACCTTGGGCAAACACGCACACACCCCCTTGCTGCAAGGGGTTTCCTTGGGTTTTGCCTTGCCGGTGCCCATCCCGAGAAGCGCGGGCGGCATGCCTCAACATCTTGATGCTGAGAAAAGAACCCACTCCGCGCATCATGCCCAACGCCCCATAGGATTCACAATCCGGATCCGTACAAAACTCCACGGCCGGCGAATATCGGTCAGCAAAGCGGCCCAATGCATCGACCGAACCGTTTCCAATCACGACCAAGCGCGCACCCAATGCATCGATCTCCGATGCGGATTCAACAAAATGAGCCACCTGCTCACGACAAAACAGTCAGCCGAAGTGACGGACAAAAACAAGCACAGCAGGCTGTTCCGCCCACATCGCCGATAGAGCTATTCGCTCTCCTTGTTTCGACAGAACCGAAACAGACCCGATGTTTTCCATGTTGACTCCAACTTGGGTATACCTATCCATTGCGTATGGATTGGTTTGGAAAAACATATCGGCTGGAGCAAACGCAGATCATCCCAAAGGAGCGATCGGAGGTTTTCCTTTTCTTCTCGGATGCCTTCAATCTGCAGGCCCTGACACCGGAATTCTTGCACTTCGAGATTCTGACGCCGGCACCCATCGACATCCAAGAGGGCACCCTGATCGACTACAAAATCTCCCTGTTCGGCATCCCGATGAAGTGGAGAACCCGGATCGAGACATTCGAAAAAGACGACCGCTTTGTCGACACCCAAATCAAAGGGCCGTACTCGCTGTGGCACCACACCCACACCTTTGAGGATGCCCCAGAAGGGACGTTGATGCGGGATGTCGTCCTGTACCGATTGCCTTTCGGGCCACTGGGGCGCATGGCCCACCTACTCTTCGTTCGCCACACACTGCGCCAGATCTTCCAGTACAGGTATGACGCACTCGAAGATCACCTCGGGCGTGAACGGTAGCTGGGTCAAAACCCCACGCACGACAAGATCATGCGAAGACCCCACTCGCTCTGGCCGAAGATCTCATTGACTGGACCAAAAAACAGCGGTGCTGTGGCAATGAACCACACAAAATGCATCGCTACCGCTACCGGCCTTGGAATCGTCAAAGACTGGCCGATCCCTTTGGCAAAGGCAGAAAACAGAATCGTCGCGAGCCCATGCAGCAAGAAAAACACAATCATCCGCCCATCGAAGCGTTCGAGGCTGACAACCACCATGTATTCATGCAGCACAGCGCTGAAGACAAACACGCCCGATGCAGCAAAGACCGGGCGATTCACACCACCCAAGGGCTGAAAAATCAAGCGATGGGTCGTCTGTGTAAACCACAGATTCCAACGGCGACCCCAAAAATCCCTTGGGTTGCGGGCCAAAGGGGGGGCATCGAAAAATGCCGGCTGTTCGATGCCCAAAAAGCGACTCACCAAAGCATAGCCATCGATCGCAGCACCCAAGGCAAAGTACAAGGCAAAGGCCATCCATGTGACCCCCACAAACCAATACGTATGCAATTCGACCGCATCATTCAGGCCCAAGAGCAACAGGAACAGCACAAACTTCAAAACCATAGACGCAGCGGTTGAACCCGCTTGGGCCCGCACCGAACGGCGCACTTCTGGATCCGGACTCCACTCGCCTTCCGGCGCGAGAATAGACCACCAAAACAAGGAACGAAAATCCGACAAGAACACAGGCTTTCGTGGCTTATTGACCGCCAACTCCCAAGTCTTGACCATCAGCAGCAAGCTCGGCAGCAACAGAAAGAACCGGAGCCCGGGCGAAGTGGAAGCGGCCATCCAAGGAAGCGCAGCAGCCAGGGGCAGCATGATCAGGATGCACAGCCGATAGATCCAGGTGCCGCGTCGCTGTATGGCAAGCCATGCCAGGGAGGGCCAAGCCGCCACAATCAGCACAAACCACCACACCCACATTGGCAAAAATGAAAGCAGCTTTCTCTCCGTTGAACCCGTTCCGACCCTTAGCGTACGCCATAAGTGGATTCCAAAGTACCCCCTACGCCCACAAGATCCGTGCCGCCCACCGCATCGACGCCTTCTGACCGCAAAGACCGTCCCCAAATCCGAACAAGCACAGCAGACGGCGCCCAAACCCAATACAGATGACCCATGAATGTGGAGATCATGCTGCTGAGCACCGGGCTTGTGGCCGTCTGTGTGTTCCTAATTTGGCTCATCAGCATCAAAATGCGCGATGCCAGCATCGCCGACATTTGGTGGGGCCCCGGCTTTGCTGTGATCGCATGGTTCGCATGGACCCAAGCCAATCCAGCCTCCCTGCGGCTCTCCCTGATCACCATCGTCCTGACCCTGTGGGGGCTCCGGCTCTCCACCTTCATGGCCCGCCGCAACCTCGGCCATGGCGAGGACCGACGCTATCAGGCCATGCGGGGAGATTCTCCTCACTTTTGGTGGGTCAGCCTCTTTCAGGTTTTCTTCCTCCAAGGAGCACTTCAGGTTGTGGTGGCCTTGCCCATCTTCGCTGCTGCCCACAGCCAAACCGAACTGAATGCCTGGGACATGGTTGGGGTCGTCATCGCATTGAGTGGTGTCTTCATCGAAGCCGTGGCCGATCACCAACTCAAGCAGTTCAAGGCCAATCCCAGCAACCAAGGGCAGGTCATGGACAGCGGACTGTGGGGCTACAGCCGCCACCCCAACTATTTCGGGAATGCCGTCTTGTGGCTGGGTGTGGGCATTGTGGGCATTGCATCCGGCGGGCCAGTGTGGACCTTTGCAGGACCCGCCATCATGTGGTTCTTGCTGCTCAAGGTAAGCGGTGTTTCGATGCTGGAATCCACCATCACCAAACGCCGGCCCGCCTACCGGGATTACATGACCGAAGTGTCCGCATTCATCCCCTGGCCACGCAAAGCGCCCCCAAAGGAGAACCCATGATCCGCACCATCAAAGCGTTCGTCGCCGTCGCCATTACCATGACCGTCATCGATTTGATCTGGCTGGGCGCGGTGGCCGAAGACCTGTACAACAACATGCTGGGTCCCCTCCGGGCAAAGGAGACAGTGGGCCTGGCCGCTGCTTTGTTCTACATCCAATACATCTTGGTCATCGTGTTTTGGGCCGTCCTTCCGAGCCCAAACATCCGCTCGGCCGCCAAGCGTGGTTTGGGCATCGGATGGCTCGCTTATGCCACGTTTGAGCTCACAAACTGGGCCGTGATCGAAGGATGGCCTGCCGCCCTGGTGCCCATCGACATCGCATGGGGTCTGGTGCTGACCACCACCGTGGCCGTCGCCGGTCGCGCGGCAGCGGGAGATCCCCCGAGCGCATGAGCAGACTCCAAACCCTCAAGCGCCATCCTGCGTTTCGGACGTGGTCGCTCCTGCCTCAAATGATCTGCCACCAAGCAGGTTGGTGGGCGTGTGTGCTGTGGATGGGGTGGTGGGGTCCCGGTGTGATGCTTCTGTTCTTGGTCGCACACCTGGTCATGATGCGCCGCCAATGGCGGGTCGAAATGGGCCTCATCTTGCTTTCCACCATCCTCGGAATCGCACTGGACAACGCCTTGGCCCTCACAGGTTGCGTGACCTACGTGGGCGACATCTTGGTGGGACAAGCGCCCCTGTGGCTCGTGGCGATTTGGGCTGGTTTTGGCGCGACCCTTCGCCACAGCCAAGGCGTATTGGTCCAAACCTTGCGCTACGCCCTGTTCACCGGATTCATCGGCGGACCACTCGCCTATTGGGGCGGCGAAAAACTCGAGCGTATGACCGTCCAAGGTATCGGCGGTTGGCTGGCCATCAGCCTCACGTGGGGACTCGTCTTGATTGTGCTTTTTTGGGCCGCAAACCGGTCAACAAAAGACGATTAATACAGCGTGTAGGTTCCGCCACCGTCTGTGCATCCGCTTTCCGCCATGACCATGGGGGGATCTTCATAATAATAATAGACGATCTCTGAATTCGAGTCGCCAGGAATGCCCTCGAAGCCTGTGCATTCTGCCGTCGCACCACCCGGGCACCCCGCAGCCTCGTACGTCGCAGGCGTAGACCCGCCAGCAACCAAATCGTCGCTGACCAAATCGCATCGCGATTCAGCAAGAGCAGGATCCCAGGACGTGCCGACAAAATCGATACAATACGCCACGCCGGCAGATATGGCTGTGGAGACTGTGCATCCGCCTGCTGGTGAGGCTGGGGGTGTACCCGTGCCTCCACCACTTGAGCCACCGCCGCACGCCAAGCCAAAGAATAAAACCCAAACAGTGATCATCGCGGCCTCTCCTGAACACAGGACCTAACACGGATACCCTTCCATGGTGGCGCCCACCTTGTGTTTCATACACGGCATGCTTGAACCACCCTGGAGCGACACACCTGTCCGCCGGTTGACAAAAGCATCTTGGTACCTAACTTCTGATCCAGTACAATGAATCCCCGCGCAAGCGAAACCATCTATGAGCGACAAAAGCCCCAAAACACCCACCCCTGTGGTTCCTCAGCAAGAAGCGGAGACGAGCCAAGGCAATGGTATGTCTTGGGATAGCAATCAAGAGGCGATGCAACAGCTGTTTCAACGCCAAAAAACGACACCGGTTCAGGCGGCACGTGCGAGTGGTATGTGGCAGGACTTGAGCTATCCTTTGCTGCAAGACATGCCAGGGTCCCAAAAGGGTGCCACGGACAATTACAACCTCAGTTTCCGCGACAAATCGGGATTCAAAGACCCCACCAGTCACGCGTATTTGAACAAAGCTGGGGGCGGCAAAAACTGGAAAGGCTTGCGTCTCGATCATGGACCCAACGTAAAGTCCGGTGGACAGACGAACTGGCACTGGAACCAAAAAGGCTCCATGAATGCGTTTGGGCAAGCCGATCACGCATTGGCGAACCCGGCAGCAGCGCGAACAGGCTCCATCCTCAGAGCCATGAAGCCTTTGTCTCGCGGCGCCATGATCGTGGGTGCTGGAATGGATGCCTATAGCCTCGGATCCGAAGCTCACCAGAGCATGCAAACCGGCGAATGGGACAACACCATCGAAAAGGGTTCCGAGATTGCAGGCGGATGGGCCGGTGCCTATGCCGGTGCCAAAGGTGGCGGCATGCTCGGCGCCAGCATCGGTACCGTCGTTGGCGGTCCTCTCGGCACAGTCGTCGGAGGCGCTCTGGGTGGCATCGCCGGAGGTGTCGGAGGATACTTGGCCGGCTCCAGTCTGGGCAAGTGGGCCTCCGGCTTGTGGTAATCCCACTTTCTCCGATCAAGGATGAGGTTGTGCATCGGCTACGGCGCGCCGTTGGGCGGGTGTGTTCGGTACCCAAACCCCACCAAACATCGGGGGCCAGCATCGATCGAGAACGCCTGAACGACGAAGAAGCCGCGCGTTTTGATGACGGGGAACCCCCCATTGGATGGATCGCTTGGTGGGCCAACAAGGCCCAAGAGATCGATGCGCGCGGGGGTGGTGCCCTGATCACACTCGAGCCAGGGCTTCTGGGCTACCGGCGGGTTCAACCCATCGATGCAGATGCCTTGAAACAACAAATGGACTCCGTCATTTGGACCCGGGCAGCCGGCGTTGTCTTGGCTTGGGGTGTGCCCGAGTCCGCAATGAACAAACGACATTTTCGGCGCATCCCATGTGCCGGTGCGGTCGGTGTTCATATCGATGGCTGTGGCGCCATTTTGATGGCCGATCCAGACACCACCAACGCCTGGGCTTGGTAGCGAACTACACCTGGTCCCACGGCCCGTGAATGGCCAAGGTGGCGCCCACGGGTGTTTGCATGTTCACAAACAAGACCTTTCCATCGGGCGAAAAGCAGGGACCACTGAGTTCGGCTCCGCAGTCATCCGGGGTGTTGGCTGGGTTGCGTGCAAAATCGTAAATGCTGCCATCGGGCCGCAAACAACGCAGGTATTGATGGGTCGCACCACCCGCTGCATTGTAGTTGTCTTCCGCCATCAACAGGTCGCCCCACGGCGCCACCGTGAGGTTGTCGGGCATGGACAACACAGAACGATCTGTGACCTGGACTTCGAGGGAAATCTGGCCCGTTTCTAGGTCGAGCCGGAAAATCTGGCCAGCACCCACAGGCCCTGCAGTCGAGGCGATGAACCAAAAAGACTGCCCCACAATCACGGAACCCTCGCAGCGATTGAAACGACTGGCACCGAGGGCCCGTGCTTGTTCCCGACAGGCTTCTTTCTCCGCCTGCGGATCCGGTACATCCACCCACCGCGTAGGCCATGAACTTCCCGCATCCAACGGCGCCTCCGGGTCTGTGTCCGGAACACCATCGATGCTGAGCGCCTGCACGGTTCCTGTACCCATCGGGGCATTCGGGTCATCGGGAAGGAAGCGATACAAGCAGCCCTTCTTGTGGTCCTCGGTCATATAGACAACGCCGGAATCGGTCGCCACGGAGACACCCTCCCGCTTCAAGCGGCCCCAACTTGTGATGCGGCGGCTGCTCGCATCGACCAAACCGGCATCGCCCACCTTGGTCAAAAACGCATACCCGTGTCCTTCGTTGTCCGTTTCTTCGCAGGAGACCCAACCACCATCCACACGGCCACCCGAACAGTTGAATTGGGTTCCAGCCAACACCAAGTTCGAAGACACCACAGACTTTCGGGCATCGCCACCCGGAAGTGCTGCGGTGAGTTCCTCGGGATCGATCACCACCCGCGTCACGCCCCCGTACATGGTCTTGTCGTAGGCCTGATCGGGGTGGACACCGTCCTTGAAAAAGTTCGTCGGCAAGGCCAATCCAGGTTTGGCCATCCACGAAGCATCCCCCATCTCATGGTTGCGCAACAACACGTATCGGCCTTGGTCATCCACATGGCAGGTCATCCCATCGGGCTGGGCCGGCATGCGGTTGCCGCAGGTCATGGGCTCATGGAACTTCTGAATCACCGCACAGTGAAAACCCGCGGGAACTTCCAGAATGGCAGACGGGTTGGCCACCAATGGACCAAAATCCATGAAACGACTGACGGGCGCGGGGATGGCCGCGACCCCACCCGTGGGCACCTTGCGACACGCAAGCAGCGCCAAAGCATTCCATGCGCTCAGGTGAACAAAGGAACGGCGGCTCAGGCTGTGATCGGTCGGGATACGCATGAAGCAATCTTATACCCCTATCGATGGGACTGCGTCTCGATGAGATCACAATCCAATAAAGGCATCTGCCTGCTTTGATGCATACAGTCTTTATGAATTTTTTTTGAATAAAACACAGGCGCTATTCGTGTATGGTTCGGAACCCAATCCGCAACGCGCGCGAGAACACCATGAAAATCTCCCCTTTCACACCCAGCCGAGCAAGACCCGTGCTCCACATGCTGGGCGTGTGTTTGCTTGCCAGCGGATGTGCTGTGCTTCACTCCGTACAGCTGGGTGACATCGATTCAAAGACCGTACTCAATGAACAGCCATTCGAGATCAAAGTGAGTGAACTCGGGCTCAACACCGAAGACGCGATTGCCATCGGTGAGGCCATTGCCTCCCAGGCCGGCCGGGGTGAGGAGGCCGCCCTCATTGGCGACATCATCGAGTTGTTTCAAACGGGACCGCGAACCGGAAACCCCACCTTCACCAAGAAATTCAGCGACCACGTTGGTGAATTGCTCATCCAAGAGTGTCCCAGCGGGAAGATTACCGGCCTGATGGCCATACGAGAGACAGCGCAGTACCCGGTCGTCAGCGGGGAAATCGTGCGACTCAGCGGCTATTGCGCCAAGGACTAAACCATGAAGAAGACCCTATTTCTGCTGCTCAGCCTTTGGTGTGTCGGATGCGTTCACATGCGATCCATCTCCACCACAAGCATTCCCGCGGAACGCTCCAAGCCGGTGGAAGCCGAGGGGTACCGGTTCATGTTGCTGATGATCAATGTGGACAATGACTACATCGATGGACTGACCAAGGACTTGGCGGCAGAGTGTCCGGATGGACGCGTTGAGGGCATTTTGACCAAACAGGAAGACATCATGTACTTCCCGCTGATCGCGCATGCCGTGCGGGTGACCGCCACCGGCTTTTGCGTCGATCCAACTGCAGCGCCGGAAGTACCCGCTGAAGAGGATGCACCAGAAGCACCCGCTGAAGAGGATGCACCAGAAGCACCCGCTGAAGAGGATGCACCAGAAGCAGCAACGCCGCCCGAGGAAGCCAAAAAATGAGAGGATTCCACTGGGCCATCGTGGCACTGATGTCCGGATTGGGGTGCACCCACGCCGTGCACGTCAACCACACCAGCGACTTTGTCATCACCAAACCCTTGGCCGAGCACCGGCAGATCGAAGCCAATGCGGAACAGCAGGTCATTTTGGGCATCAAGGGACAAACCGACTTTGCCAATGATGCATACCGGCGCCTCATGAACCAATGTGAGGGCGGTATCGTCACTGGAATTCAGACCCGGTACAGCACAAGCCACAGCTTCATGTCCTGGACCAATGAAGTCCACATGTGGGGTTACTGCAGCGAGTGACCTTGGCGGGCACGCCACTGAACATACATCAAGCTGAAATCCCACCCGCAAACATCGATTGACGGAAGCAAGCGCTGTCCATTACGCTTCGGCATCGGAAGGTGCTCATGCGTACTTGGAATTCTTTGCTTTCTCTGGCCTTTGTGGCGGTATTTTCTGGCTGTGAATCAGACGACAAATTGTCGGTTCACAATGCCACGCCCACGGCCGTGATCACATCTCATGCGGACGGCAGCTCTGTGCCCGAAGCCTCCACCGTGCTCTTTGTGGGCGTTGTGACCGATGAGACCAACCCACCGGAAGAGTTGAATGCGCGGTGGATGGTGAACGGGGAAGAAGCCTGTGCAGAAGCACCACCGGAGTCCGATGGCACCACCGCATGTGAAGTGGAAATCACGGCGATTTCCACCGTGGGCGTGCGCCTTGAAGTCCGCGATCCACGCAACGCCACGGCCACCGATGAAATCGAACTCAGCATCGAGGAAACAGAACCACCCGCCGTTTCCTTGCTGCAACCCACCGGTTCCGACACCTACTTGGAAGATGAACCCATCTCCTTTGCGGCCGCGGTTACCGATGCTGAAGACACCTCCGCAGAGCTCGAAATCTGGTTTGAAAGCAGCCTTGATGGTCGGATTGAAATCTCGGGCACACCCGACTCCGGCGGCGGTATTTCGGGCTCCATCAACCTGACCGCTGGCGACCACGACCTCACCCTGTGGGCCCAAGACACCGATGGCAAAACGGGCTCCAGTTCCGTCACCCTGACCGTGGAATCGACCACCGACAACCCACCCACAGTGACGTTGACATCCCCCGTGACGGGCGACCCCTATTACTCCGACCGTCTGATCACATTGTCCGCCGAAGCCCACGACGAGGAAGACGATGATGCGACCCTGACAGCCGTGTGGACCAGCAGCCTCGACGCAGACTTGGCGGTGGAAGCGGCCGTGACCAGCGATGGTTCGATCGAGGCCTTCGCCAACCTGAGCGAAGGTGAGCACGTGGTCACCGTCACCGTCACCGACAGTGCCGGCCAAACCGCCGACGATACCGTGATCATTGCTGTTGGGGCCTCCAACACCATTCCCGAGTGCAGCATTGTGACACCCTTGGCCGATGCGGTCTTTGCGGCCGGTGATGTCATCTCCTTCACGGGAACCGCAACGGACGCTGACGTCGATGCGGACACGCTCATCATCGCCTGGAACGATGGTGAAACGCTCATCGATGAGACCCCCGCGGACTCCGATGGCGAACTCAGCTTTGAAACCGATGCCTTGGCCGTCGGCGAGCACACAGTCACCTTGGTGGTCACCGACGACTTGGGCGAGACCTGCGAACAAGAAGTCACATTCAGGGTATTGAATGCCCCCACCATCCTTGTGGTGAGCCCCAACGATGAAGATGTCTACGCCGATGGCGAAGAAGTACCGTTCCAAATCGAGGTGGCCGACGACGAAGACGATGCGGAAGACTTGATGGTCACTGTCACCTCAGACTTGGAAGAATCCGAGCTGTGGATGGCGGCACCCGAAGACGATGGGGTCGTGGCCTTTGGCACAGCCAGTTTGATGCTGGGCGCACACACCATCACCGCCACTGTCACCGACAGCGACGGCTTGAGTGCCACCACCGAACAAAGCCTGGTGATCAACGGCTTGGCCACCGCACCGGTTGTCCAAATCTCGCCTGCCGATCCGGTCACGGGCGATGGCCTGATGGCCACCATCGTGGAAGACAGTGTCGACCCCGATGACCCGGAAACCGAAATCACCTACAGCTACGCATGGGCCGTGGACGGGGTCGATGTGGGTGAAATCACCGACACCATTGATTCCGCCCTCACCGCGAAAGGCGAATCCTGGACCGTCACGGTCACGCCTTTCGATGGCGTGTCCGACGGACTCAGCGGCACCGACACAGTGGAAATTGGCAACACTCCGCCCATCCTGAGCTGTGTGGACCTCAGCCCCGAGGCGCCCGATGCCGGCTCGATAATGATATGCCTCCCCGGTTGTGACGGTGGCGTCGTCGACGCCGATGGCGACGACATCTCCTACACCTACGACTGGACCATCAACGCGGTCAGCGTTGGCCTGGACAGCGACACACTCGATGATGGATTCACCGCCGGTGACATCGTGGGTTGCAGCGCCACGCCTTTCGACGGCACCGATGAAGGCGAGGCCGTATCCAGCACCACCGTCACCATCGGCAACGGTGCACCGAGCATCGCCAGCGTCACCGTTTCTCCCGAGTCGCCCGTGGTGGGCGATCTGCTTCGCTGCGAGTGGTCGGGCTTCTCCGATCCAGAAGGCGGCTTCGACCTCTCCAGCATCGCCTGGACCGTCGATGGCGTGGAAGTCGGCACCAGCGCCCTTCTCTTCAGCGGCTTTGCCGGCGGCGACACGGTCACCTGCACCGTCACCCCGTACGATGGCAGCACCTATGGCGAGCCCGTCAGCGACAGTGTGATGGTGGGCAACACCGTCCCCACCATCGCCAGCGTGTACATCTCGCCATCCGAGCCTTCCTCGGATGACACCCTGACCTGCGGCTACACCGGATTCACCGATGTGGATGGCGATGCCGACTCGTCGGTCATTCGCTGGTACGTCAACGACTTCTTCGCGGGCACCGGTGCGACATTGGGCGGCGGTTACCGCGGTGGCGATGCCGTCACCTGCGAAGTCACCCCCTTCGATGGGGCCGGCATGGGCGACCCCTTGTCCACCTCCATCATCGTTGGCAACACCGCGCCGAGTGTGGCGAGCGCCACCATCAGCCCATCGAGTGCAACGGCGGGCGACACCCTCACCTGCAGCTATGCCGGATACAGCGACGCCGATGACGACACCGATGTGTCGATCATCACCTGGTCTGTCGATGGTGCGGAAGTGGGTACAGGTGCCGTGATCGACTCGGGATTCGTGGGCGGCGACACGCTGGTCTGCACCGTCACCCCCTTTGATGGGGTCGACGAGGGCACACCCGTCACCGACAGCATCACCGTGGGCAACACCGCACCGGCCATCACCAGTGTGAGCATCTCCCCCTCCTCTCCCGGAGCGGACGACACCCTTGTGTGCAGCTATTCCGGCTATACCGATGCCGATGGCGATGCCGATTCATCGACGATTCGATGGTACGTCGAAGGCTCCTTCGTGGGCGCAGGCAACGAACTATCGACCGGATTTGATGGCGACGATGAAGTGACCTGTGAGGTCACCCCATACGACGGCACCGACGCAGGCGAGCCCAAAACCGCCTCCATCACCATTGGCAACTCCGCCCCGAGCATTGCCATGGTCAGCATCAGCCCATCGAGCCCCTCTGTGTCCGACACGCTCACCTGCAGCTACACGGGCTTCTCCGATGGCGATGGCGATCCCGATGAATCCCGCTTTGCGTGGACAGTCGAAGGGGTCGTGATGGGCACGGACAACACCTTGACGGGCGCATTCGCCGGTGGCGACGAGGTGGTCTGCACCGTGACCCCGTCCGACGGCATCTCCGATGGCGAACCCAAGAGCGCCAGCGTCACCGTGGGCAACACCGCACCGAGCATTGCCAGCGTGGCCATCAGCCCGGTGAGCCCATCCGCCGACGACACCCTCATCTGCTCCTACGCAGGCTTCTCCGATGAAGACGGCGACCTCGACAGCTCCATCATCAGCTGGTCGGTGGGCGGCACAGAGATCGGCACCGGCGCCAGCTTGTCCGATGGCTTTGGTGGCGGCGACACCGTAACGTGCACCGTCACCCCATTTGACGGCACCGATGCGGGCATTCCCCTGGCCACCAGTGTGACCGTGGGCAACACCGCACCAAGCATTGCCAGTGTGAGCATTCTGCCCTCCACACCGAGCACCTCCGATGCCCTCATCTGCAGCTACACAGGCTTTGCCGATGCGGACGACGACCCCGACTTGTCCACCTATTCGTGGACCATCGACGGCGAAGAAGTGGGCGACTCGGCGGCCTTGGTCTCCGGCTATTCGGGCGGTGATCTGGTCACCTGTACGGTCACCCCCTACGACGGCATGACCGAAGGCACGCCCCGCACTGCGAGCGTCACCATCGGGAACACCATCCCATCGGTGGCGGCGGTCTCCATCTCCCCATCGAGCCCCACAGGCTCCGACCCGCTCACCTGCAGCTACTCCGGATTCTTTGATGGCGATGGCGATGCAGACGAGTCGATCATCCGCTGGTACATCGGTGGCGCCTCGGCAGGCACCGGCACCACCTTGGCCGGTGGCTACAGCCGCGACGACAC
>Ga0163108_10000863_pt1 | contig 22290 bp, 17 predicted proteins | sample Fk1155metaG_FD_109644 | JGI IMG/M metagenome (GOLD analysis project Ga0163108, IMG submission 109644) | Marine microbial communities from the Central Pacific Ocean - Fk160115 155m metaG | ecosystem: Environmental > Aquatic > Marine > Oceanic > Photic zone | place: The Central Pacific Ocean...
ACCTCTCTCTCCCTACCAGGGGCTGGAACGCTGGGTGATCCAGCCCCAATCTCCTCAGGACGCCATTCCCAGGGTACGTCCCCAATGACTCGCCAGTCATCACCGGTTGATTGCCATCGGCCTGCTGGCCGGCTACGTCATGTCGTGGCCGCAGTCCGTTTGGCCGCGGTTGTCGTGCTCGTGATCGGAATCGGCCGTGGTGGATTGGGCCAGGACGAAAATTCCTCGGCCGATCCCGCGTCGGCCAGCAAGGAGTCCGCTGAAACGAAATCGGCCGTTGATGGTTCCGTCGGATCGGACAAGACCGGTGCGGTGTCCGATCCCGAGGCCGCTTCAGGTGCGTCGGGGAACAAGGCGGATCAGGCCGCGACCGGTGAAGCCACCGTGAAGCCGGTGTCTCGACCACCGGAACCCACCCCGGATCGGTTGCGGCCCTACCGCGTGTTGTTGTCGCTGGCGATGGTCTCGGATCCCCTGGTCAGTGAAAAGGCTATCCAACAGTTACGCCGCGATGTGGCGCTGGTGCTGGAACGGACGATTGGAGAGACCTGGCAGTGTGAAATCCAGGCGAATGACTGGCTGTTGCCGGCAACCGTGGTGGGCCTGGATCGTGTGACCGCGACCGGGATGCTTGACCGTTATCAACAATCCCACTGGGATCGGGTGATGCTGGTGACGGTCTCGAGAACCGGGACCCGGTTCGAGGTGGCCGGGCGGACATTGAACCTGCCGACCCGGGCACTGGTGCTGTCGCGACGACGACAGGAGCATGATCGCCGGGGCCTGGCTTCGACTGTCGCCCGTCTGGCCCGGGACATGTTTCGTGCGACCGTCCACGTGGATCTCGGTGGTGCGAAGGGAGCCGATGTCACGGTGCGGGCCGGTGAGTTTCCGGTCGCGGATCCGGATTCCGAGCAGTTGCGGGTTGGTGACCAGCTGGAACCTTTTCTCAGGTACCGGGATCGCAAGACGAACAAGGTTGTCCGGGTCCAGTTGTTTCCGTGGACTTACTTGACCGTCGCCGAGCGAACACGGGCATCCGCCCGCTGCGAACTGGCGACGGCGCTGCGTAATCCTCTGCGGGGGGGAGGTCGACGGGTGGACCTGATGGCCGTGGGCATCGCGCCGGTCCTCGAGACAACGCGGATCACGCTGCTCCCGCGCCGCAATCGAAACCGTCCGCTGATCGGTCACCGGGTTGTTGTGCTTTCCCGTCGCCTGACGAAAAAAGCCGCCTCAACCGCGGCTCCTGATGCGGGGGCGCTGGAGGCAGACGACGAGAAGAAAAAACGCGCCGCCTTGCTACCTCCTCGCCGCCTGCTCTCTGACCGGAGGGGACGTGTCGAGATCGGCGTTGACGAGAAGATGCCGTTGATCTGGATGTACGTGATGAGTGGTAAGAGCGTGATGGCGCGGGTGCCGTTTGTACCCGGCCGCGTTCCGGAAATCGAACTGCTGCTCCCCGATGATGCGACTCGCCTGGGTGTCGAGGGACAGGTGGCGCGGCTGCGGGGCGAGTTGATCGACACGGTGGCTCAGAGAGCCGTGCAGATGGCCCTGGTCAATAAGATGATCGACGCCGAGACACCTGACAGGAGCAAGATCGTCGGACAGATGAAGAAAATCGATGGCCTGCCGACGCTCAAGAGCTTCCAGGACGAACTCGAGTCGATCGAGTTTCCGGCCATTCAGTCGGCGATGAAGATCGGCAACAAGGTCTCGGCCAGTCGCATCCGCCGAATCTGCAACGACACCCGTGCACTGTTCAGCCGACATCTGGACGAGCTGAAACTGAACGATTTACGTGACAGGGTCAAAAAGGCCCTCAAGCCTCGCGGTGACGGCAACTAGCGAGAGTGGCGACGGTTTGTTGGCCCGGAAATTCGTTTCGACGGCACGAGGCATTTTGTCGGTCGGCCACGTTCTGGGTCGCGGCCGCAACCCGAGTCGTTCAACAACCCGTCGTATTAGCGTCCTCGGCCCTCTATAATTCTGGATATGGCAGTTCGATACGCGGTTGATGCAGGAGGTGCCGCTGTCGGGTCCCGGTGTGAGGGACTGCCACAACCGGGACAGGACGGCTTCTGCCGACAAGGCGCACGGTTTGGCGCGTCGGAGGGGCGTGATCGAGCCGATGGCGATTGAGATGTCCACAACGAATCCGGCCGATGACGGTTCGGTTGGTGTCGTCGAAACGCAGACGGTGACGCTCTTTGAGCCGCCGGCGACGTTGACGCTGGCCGGCGGAGGACGCCTGGGCCCGGTCACGGTGGCATACGAGACCTACGGAACGTTGTCCCCGGAACGCGACAACGCGATCTTCATCTGCCATGCACTGACCGGCGATGCCCACGCCGCTGGTGTTCACGATTCGAGCGACGAGAAGCCCGGCTGGTGGGATGATTTTGTCGGACCTGGAAAAGGGCTGGATACCGATCGTTACTACGTGATTTGTGCCAATGTCCTGGGAGGATGCCAGGGGACGACCGGTCCGGGAACCACGTCGAGTGACGGTGATGGTCCCTGGGGTCTGCGATTTCCTTTTCTGACCGTCGATGACATCGTTCGGGTCCATGCCGGGCTGGTCGAACATCTTGGGATTTCCAGACTGCTCGCCGTGATCGGTGGCAGCCTGGGCGGGATGCAGGTCCTGGAGTGGGCCGCTCGTTTTCCCGACCGCCTCAGGTCGGCCATCGTGCTGGCATCGGGGGCCAAGTTGGCCGCGCGGGGGATCGCCTTCAATGCGATCGGCCGCCGCGCGATCCTCGTCGATCCCGGTTTCAACGACGGCAACTACTACGACCAGGACGAAGGCCCTCGATTCGGTCTCGCACTGGCCCGCATGGTCGCCCATATCACCTATCTCTCGGAAGACTCGATCGAGTTGAAGTTTGGCCGACGGCTTCAGCAAGGAGACAGCTTCGCGTATGACCTGACCCGGGAGACCGAGTTCCAGGTCGAGAGTTATCTGCACTACCAGGGCAAGCGATTCGTCGAGCGATTCGACGCCAACAGTTACCTGTTCCTGACCCGGGCAATGGACTATTTCGACCTGGCGTCAACCCACGGGTCGCTGACCAGGGCATTCGCGCAGACCGAGGCGCGTTTCCTGGTCACCAGTTACAGTACCGACTGGTTGTTTCCGGCCAGCCAGGGCCGCGAGGTGGTGAGAACCCTGCTCGACGTTGGTCGCGACGTGACCTTTGTCGAATTCGACAGTGTCTATGGTCACGATGCCTTCCTGATCGAGCACGCACAGCTGGCGGGCGTGGTGGTTCCGTTCCTCGAACAAACGTTTGCCCGGGGGACGAACGTCCCATGAATGCCTCCCGTTACAGCATGCCCGGATTTGATTCCGGGTTGATCGACGAGTTGCTGCTGGACCAGGTTGATTCGGGTTCGCGGGTGATCGACCTCGGTTGCGGTGACGGTCGTCTGCTGGCTCGTCTGCGGGACGAACGGAACTGCCAGGTGCTGGGAATTGAACTGGGGTTGGTCGAGCTGACCGGGGCGATCGGCCGTGGTCTTTCGGTCATCCAGACCGACCTTGACCGGGGGCTCGATGATATTCCCGACGACAGTTTCGATACCGCGGTACTCAGCCAGACACTCCAGGAGGTCCGTCGACCAACGACGGTGCTTCGCGAGATGCTGCGGGTGGCTCAGCGGGCCCTGATCGTCGTTCCCAATTTTGGACACTGGCGGGTTCGGTTGAAGGTGGTCCAGCAGGGACGGGCTCCCGTGACCGATGCGCTGCCTTACGAATGGTACGACACCCCGAACCTCCATGTCTGTTCGATGCACGATATCCGCGACCTGGTCGAGCAATTGGGATTTTTCGTCATTCGCGAGATTCCCATCATCAAGGGCCGGCCGGTCGAGCGTGCCTGGTGGGCGAACCTGCGGGCCGACAGCGCGTTGTATGTCGTCGAGCGAACGGGCGAGTGATTTTCACGGGCCCCGGCGATTGTCGATCGACGTTCTAACGGTTGGGACCGTTCAGCGGGCCGGGAAGCCGGTCGCCTGGTACTGTATCCCGGCATCGACTCTCTGGAAGCCGCACGCGCCCAGCAGCCCCGCCAGTGCGACATCACCCTCGGTGGTGTGGGTTTCGATCAGGTTGATCGATTCCTGTTTCAGTCGACGCAGGGTTTCGGTGACCAGCAGCCGCCCCAACCCCTGGCGGCGGTGATGTTCCACGACGTGGATATCGGTCAGCCCGATTGCCCGCGTTGTCCATTTCTGGGCGTACTGGTCGAGTCCGACGAGGGTCAGTGAGGCGAGCAGTTCGTTGTCGTTCTTGGAAAGAAGGCGGAAGCGAACATAGTCGAGTCGCCCGATCCGGGTGTTCCACCACCAGCTGCCGCCGTTGCGTTGAGCGGCGATCTCGAGCGTGGACTTCCGTTTCCATTGACTGGACTTGTAGTCGACGGCCTCGGCGGTTTCGGCCACCAGGGGTCGCTGGTAGATGGCAAAGTGCTGGCTTGGTTCGAAGCCACAGGCGGCCAGGAAACTGTTGGCGGTGTCATCGGTGGCCAGGAAGCCCGCCGATTCACTTCCTCCGTACAATCCGCAGTAAAACGGATCCCGGCCGGGACCGGGACCGGCGTGGATCGAGGTGGCCCCGAGGTCGGTGAGGTACTGTTGTGATCGCGTGATCAATTCGCGACCGACTCCCTGGCGCCGGACGTCGGGATGGACCACCAGTTGGCAGATCACGCCCTCGTCATGGCTGATCCCGGCCTGATCCTGATCGCAGCCGAAACCCGCGTGGGCCATACCGACCAGGCGTTGGCCATCACAGGCAACCAGCAGACCACGGCGATCAAAGTAGGGTTGAGAGAATAGCAGGCGATCGAGGAGGTCCAGAGAAATCCCGGTTGCGGCTCCACGTCCGAGTCCCGACTCGTTCCAGAGCGTCAACAAGCGGGGGGGGTCGTGGTTGCGGAAGTTCCGGTACTCGATCACGTGTCGTGGCCTATCTTGCAGTCACCCTGTGAACTGCCTCGACGATCCGTTCGGTCGTCAGGCCGTATTTTTCGAGCAGCCCATCGGGATCACCACTCTCGGCGTAGGTGTCTCCGGTGTTGACGTAGGCGATCGGCACCGGGACGTTCTTGCTTGCCGCGACCGCGACGGCGCTGCCAAGGCCTCCGTGAGCCGAGTGTTCTTCGGCGACGACGATCGCCCGGGTTTCACGGGCCGCCTCGGCGACAGCCTGTTCGTCGATCGGCTTGACGGTGTGCATGTCGAGAACACGAGCCGATAAACCCCGCTCTTCCAGTTCGGCAGCCGCATCAAGTGCCATGGCGACCATCAGCCCGTTGGCGATGATCGTCACGTCATCGCCTTCGTGCAGCCGATTGGCCCGGCCAATCGTGAACTCCGAATCCTCGGAATAGATCTGCGGTACTGCCGGGCGTCCCAGCCTGAGGTACATCGGACCGTCCCATTCGATCATCGCTTCGGTCGCCTTGGCGGTCGAGACCCCGTCGGCAGGAACGATCACCGTCATTCCCGCCAGCGAACAGGCCAGGGCCACATCCTCGATTCCCATCTGGCTCGGACCGTCCTCGCCGATTGAGATGCCCGAGTGCGATCCGACCAGCTTGACGTTCTGTGAAGGAAAGGCCACCGACATGCGGATCTGGTCGTAGGCATTGCAGAGCAGGAAGGCCGCGAAGCTGGCGACGACCGGTATCTTCCCGCACGAGGCCAGGCCCCCGGCGACGCCGACCATGTTGGCCTCGGCGATGCCCACGTTGAAGGCCCGGTCCGGGAAGGCCTTTGCAAACGCCTCGGTCCGCGTGGAATTCCCGACATCACCATCGACGACGACGATCTCGGGGAATCGTTCCCCGAGTGATTCCAGGGCCTTGCCGAACGCGTCGCGGGTTGCCGGTCCCGGAGACAGGCCGCTTTTTTCACCGATTCCCATCGTCGCTGTTCCGTTTCGCCGAGGTAAATTATCCCAGGTGCGCCAATGCCTTTTCGGCAATGTCTGCGGGCAACGCCTGGCCGTGGAAGTTGGTGTCACCGACTTCCTCGAGGATCGGCAGGATTCCAAAGCCCTTTTGTGTTTCTGCCACGATTGCCGTTGGTCGGTCAGTGATCGCGACGGCCGTTTCCAGTGCCGCGACCACCTCGCTCATCTCGTTACCATTGATCGTCTGCACGTGCCAACCGAAAGACTCGATCTTCGGGGCAAACGGAGTCAGGTCGAGGACATCGGCGGTGGCACCGGTTTGCTGGTAACCGTTCTGATCGATGATCGCCGTCAGGTTGCCGACCTGGTACTTGTGTGCCGTCGCGATCGCTTCCCAGACCTGACCTTCGCCCATTTCTCCGTCACCGAGTACGACGTAAACCCGGGCGTCGATACCGTCCATCCGGCAGCCCAGGGCCTGTCCGAGCCCGATCGAGAGTCCCTGGCCCAGCGAGCCGGTGGACGCCTCGATGCCGGGAAGCCGCCGCATGTTCGGGTGACCCTCGAGCGGGCTGCCCAACTTTCTCAGCGTCAGCAGGTCTTCAACCGGGAAATAACCCGCCTCGGCCATTGCCGCGTACAGGGCCGGGACCGCGTGTCCCTTGCTCATGATGAAACGATCACGTTCGGGCCAGTCCGGTCGCGAGGCGTCGTAGTTCATGAAGCCGCCGAAGTGCAACGCCGTCACGACTTCGGTCGCCGAGAGGCTGCTCGTCGGATGCCCGTTTCCCGCGGCCGTTGTCATCTCGATGATGTGCCGCCGCAGAACCCGCGCCTTGTCCTGCAGGTCCGGAATTGCTGGTCGGTCAGTTTCAAGAGACACGACAGAACCCCTTCCCGTGATTGGTTGGTTCCCCGATTCGGGGAGTCTTCAGCCGTCGCCTGAGGTGAGGGGGTCACGGATGACACCCAACGGCTGTCGCGTTGCCAACTCGGCTCGCTGGTCGAAAGCCCGATTCTACCGATCCCCCAAACCCCTCGCAAGCAGCACCGCTTCGACTCGCCGAGTGCGCGGTCGTGACGATGCATCGATGTCAGCAGATGGGTATGCTGGGCGACAAGTCCAAAGGCCGGTCCCTGACCGGTCGATTCCGACACCGGGGGAACATGACGATGCGACGCGAGTTGCTGGCCCGCTTCCTAGATGAACTGGATTGCCGGGCGCCGGGTATCCAGAACCGTCGACGTTTCCTGGCATCGATCGGTGGATCGGCCACCGCAGCCCTGGCACTGCTGCCCACCTACAATGCCGCGCTGGCAGCCCGGCGTCGTGCCGAGTCCGAGGCAACCGGGCCGATCCGGGTCGAGTCGATCAAGGTCCACAAGATCCAGACCCGCTACCACGACTGGATCCACCACGAACTGCAACACTTCTACGGACCGTCGAAACGAGTCGTCTACCAGGTCAAGACTAACAACGGGCTGGTCGGGCTGGGAGAAAGTGGCAGCCTCGAGTCCGAGGCCGTTCGCAAGAGCTACATCGGGACCAACCCGTTTGATCACATCGGCGACATGAAATCACTGGGACTGGGAACGGCGATGTATGACCTGATGGGTCGGGCCGCCGGCGTTCCGGTCCACAAGTTGTTCGGTCCCCGCCAGCGAAGATGGGTCAAGGTGGGGTCGTGGACCGTCTCGGCCGATCCGGCACACATGGCGCGGGCGGTCAAGGAGTATTCGCGGCGCGGTTACACCTGGTTGAAGTTCCATCTCTCACCTTTCGAGAACATCTTTGATCAACTTGAGGCGATGCAGAAAGTCGCGCCGCCGGGATTCAAGGTCCAGTTCGATCTCACGATGGGCGGCACCGACGACCACACGCCCGACTTGCTCGAGCGGATGTCGCGTTACCCGATCTGCGGCGCATTTGAAGATCCCAAGCTCGAAAAGGACATCGACGCGTACGTCGAATTGCGGAAACGCGTTCGCGTTCCGATTCTCTATCATCACTCGCCGCTTGGAGCGACCTTCGAGGTGGTTCGACGCGCCGCTGATGGATACATGCTCGGGCACTCCCGGATCGGCAACGCGATCCGCAAGGCCGGCATGTTCGGCGAACTCGACCTGCCGTTCATGCTGCAGAACGTCGGCGGCGAGATCACCCGGACGATGACCGTGCAGATGCATGCGGCGTTCAAGACCGCCACCTGGCACACGCACTGCGACGCGGAAACCTGGAAGGATGATGTCGTCGTCCGCACGATCGATCCGACCAACGGAATGGTCCCGGTGCCGGAAGGACCGGGACTGGGTGTTGAGATCGATCCCGAGAAACTGGAACGACTGGAAAAACAGAAACTGCCCAAGCAGGCCAAGTGGATCATCAAGACCACGTACAAGAACGGGACACGAATGTTCAACATTGCCGACCCGGCCGAGTCGATCTTCATGGTCCGTCCGGATCGTCGGAAACTGCTGCCCTTGAGTTACGACGCGCCGTTGTCGACCGAGTGGTGGGATGATGACGGGTCGAAGGCTTACCGGACGATGTTTTCACGAATCCAGAAGCAAGGTGTGGTTCTCGAAAAACCGGGCTCGGCTGACTAGGTAGGACCGGGCCCGCCGGAACCGTTGGGACAGCAACAGGAGATTTCCGCGATGGACTGGCGAACCTGGCGTATGGCGTTGGCGAGTGTGGCCCTGGTGATTTCACAGCGTGCCATGCCTGCGGCCGACGTGCGGACAAATCTGCCGATCAAGATCTACCAGCCCAAGCGGATCAAGGTTCGCACACTGCCGGCAGTTCGCACGCCGCTGGGAATTCCCAACGACTACAAGCCGTGGCTGGCGCGGTTGAAGAACGGGGATCTGCTGGTCGTGGCATTTTGTTTCGGCAAGATTCCCAGCAACAAGCTCAAGAAAGGCGTCCCTTACATCGAGCGGGCGATCTTTTTTCGGTCCTCCGATGGAGGAAAGACCTGGGGACCTCGTGAAGAACGTCGCGACATCCACGGTCGCGAATTCGCCTTGACGGTACTCTCGGACGGTTCGTTGATCATGCCCTGTCACTTCCTGAGCAACGACGCGTTCAACAAGAGTGGTCACACTTACAGCAAGGTCTTCCGCTCCGGTGACAACGGCAAGACCTGGTCGGAGAAGCGGATCGGACCCAAGCCGTTTCCGGCGCGGGCGTCGACGCAGAGCGACTGGACGGCGTTCGAGCTGCCCGATCCCCGCGATCGAAAAAAGAAGGTGGCCTGTATCGGCGTCAGCATTGCCCATGGTGGCAAACAGGCGCCGGGGAATGTTTTCCTCTGGCAAAGCCGCGACGGGGGCAAGACCTGGGACAAGACGTTGCGACCCGACACGAAAGGCTGGATCGATGTCGACGGATTTTTCTGCCAGAGCGTGACTTATGCCGGGGAACGCGGACGGTTGCTCCACGTGGTCCGCGTCGATCGCAGCGGGCCTCATTGGAAACTGGCGGTACGTCCCGGAGAGAAGCTCGCGGGCAACGACAATGCCGATCGCTCGATGCTCTGGATTTCCAGCGACAGTGGTCGCAGTTGGCGAAAGCACAAGGATGGGGGGCGGTTTGGGACCTACGGTGAGATGTACCCGCGATTCACGAAACTGGCCGATGGCCGACTGATGCTGACGTTCACCGTCCGCAGCGGCTCGACCGACGGCAACCCGCTGGGAGTTCGGGCCATTCTCAGCCGGGACGACGGCGAGACCTGGGACTTCCGTCACGACCGGATGGTCATCAGTTACGAGAATACCGGGGCCAGCGGTGGCGGGTTCGGCAACACCATTCAGAATGCCGACGGGTCGCTGGTCAGCGTCTACAGCTACCGAAAGCCCGACGGCAAGACCTACATCGAATCGGTTCGCTGGAGGTTGCCTGAATAACCGGTTTTCCGGCGTGTGAAACAGACCCCTGCAGATATTCAAAGGCCCGCCGGCATGGATTTCTCTCGCCTTCGCCTGTTCCTGGTTCTCCCGACCTGGTTGCTGCTGGTCTGGTCATCACCGTTCGTGCGGGCCGGGCAGCCGCCGAAGCCTGTCGTGGTCGGAACCCGGGTCCAATTGCTCGTTGACGATCATGTCGTTGCGTCTCGACGCAACCTGGTGCGACGCCTTGGCACCGTGACCAAGCAAAACGGGGGCCGTCCCATCTTCACCGATGGCTGTTTCTACGGCACCGTGCTCTACGACGAGGGCCGTTTCAAGATGTGGTGGCGGAAGCCCGGCCAGGTCGGCTTCGGCTACTCCGAATCGAAGGATGGCCTGCGGTTCACCAAGAAGGCCGACGTCACCGGGATCAACTTCGCCGGTGATTTCACCTTGTCGGTGATGATCGATCCGCGAGAGACCGATCCGGCACATCGCTACAAGGCGGCCTACGACGCTCCCGGGATGGCCGCCGGGTTGGCCTATTCCAGGGACGGCATTCGCTGGACAACCTACAACCGGGGCCGTCCGGTCACAAAACGGGCGGCCGATACCTACAACTTCCTGTTGTGGGACGAGGCCGCGGCGACCTACCGACTGTTCACCCGGACCGACTTTGGCACGTCCGGCGGCCAGGGTGAATGGCGGGGTACGCGGATGATGGTCAACGCCGACCCGAAGCGGCATCCCATGAAGTGGAAGACCGTGCGTAACTGGGTCTTCAATCGGGACGGAAAAAAGGAAAGCCAGCGACGACAGATCTATTCGGTGACCGACTGGATGCGTCACGGTGTCCATTTTGGCCTGATGAGTGTCTACGAGTGGCCCAGTGATTTCAGTGAAGGGGGGCCAGACAAGGTCAAGCGGCACGAACGGGACGTGATGAACTTCTACATCGCCACCAGCCGCGACGCCGACTCGTGGGATCTCTCGTGGATCTATGCCGGACAGCCGATCGTGCCTCGCGGTCCCAGCGGCAGCTTCGACAAGGACCTGTTGATCCCGGCGTCCTCGATTGTCACGCATGCCGGTAGGCACTGGTTGTATTACTGTGGTGCGAACGAACGGCACGGAGACCCGACCTTCAAGATGCGGCGGGACCATGCGATCGGTGTGGCCACGCTTGGCGAAGACCGGCTGGTGGGGCTTGAGGCCGCCGACCATGGTGTTTTGCTGACGCGACCATTTCGCCTGGATGGAAAACACCTGGTTCTGAATTCCGTCGTGCAAAAGGGTGGGCGGTTGCGGGTGGCCGTTCTCGACTCCGAGGGCCACGTCCGGCCAGGATTTGCCGCCGAGGAGTCTCGATCGTCCGGCGGTGATCACCCTGTCAACAGGGTCCACTGGTCTGGAAAGGCCCGGCTGGCATCGTTGGCCGGGAAGACCATCCGCTTGAAGTTCGACATCCGCGGGGCCAGCCTGTATTCGTTTCGCATCGCCAGGTGACCATGTTTTCCGGTTTGCGGAACACTTTCTCGACGGAGTACGGGATCCCCCGGATTTCAATTCCGCGAAAAGATGGGTCAGCAATTCGGTCGAATTGGACCGATCTGGTAAGATATGAAGATGATTGACACGACGAGCAACTGTTGCCCGGGACCCGTCTCGCGGCGTTCTTTTCTCGAAGCCGGCAGCCTGACGCTCGGGGGGCTTTCCCTGGCCGAATTGCTTCGCCGCCGGGTGGCAGCCAAAGAATCCGGAGCGGAGATCGCCACGGATACCTCGGTGATTCTGATCTGGCTGCAGGGTGGTCCCAGTCACATGGAGACCTACGACCTGAAGCCGGAGGCACCGGTCGAGTATCGCGGCGAATTGCGGCCGATCGCGACGAAGGCCGCGGGGCTGGATGTCTGCGAACTGCTGCCACTGCACGCCCAGGTCGCCGACAAGTTCAACGTGATTCGTTCGATCGCCCATGGTTTTGGCAACCATGCCGGCGGTGCCGGTCGTTTCCTCTCGGGCTACAACCCGCTGAGGCCGCTGGATCCGAAGTCGCAGTTTCCCTGCCTGGGCCCGGTCGTCTCCAGGATGCTCGAGGGCCGTCGTGATCCGGCGATGCCCACCTACATCGCCAGCGCGACGAATGTCTACGGAGGAGGCAGTGCGAGTTTGGGACCGGCCTACCTGCCGTTCGTCGTCAGCGGTGATCCGAACAGTTCCGGTTTCAAGATGAACAACCTGTCACTTGCTCCCAAGGTCCGTGACCGGCTGAGTGATCGTCGTATGTTGCTCGATGCGTTTGATCAGCTGCGGCGGGACATCGATTCAACGCGGTTGATGGAGTCGATGGACAAGTTCAATCGCGAGGCGGTCAACCTGTTGACCAGCCAGAAGGCCAAGCGGGCGTTCGACCTGTCGCTGGAGAGCCCCCAGACCCGCGACAAGTACGGACGGCACAAGTGGGGCCAGCGTGCGTTGCTGGCCCGTCGGCTTGTCGAGGCCGGTTGCAGCTTCGTCACAATGCAGATGCAGAATCCCGGCATCCCCGGCGGGATCGGGAACTGGGACATCCATGCCGTCAACGGGCACCTCTTCGACGATGCCCGGGCCCGGTTGCCCGTGTATGACCGGGCGATCGCCGCGTTGATCGACGACATTTATCAACGAGGTCTCGAGCGGAAGGTGATGCTGATCGTCTCGGGAGAATTTGGCCGGACACCCCGTATCAACCCGCAGAAGGGAACCTCGTCGAAGGTTGTACAACCGGGCCGTGATCACTACCCGGCTGCCATGTCCGTGCTGGTTTCCGGCGGAGGTATGCAGACCGGACAGGTCATCGGCCAGACGACCCCCAAGGGCGTTCGGCCCCAGCAGCGGCGGCTCGATCCCAACGATCTCCTGGCCACCGTCTACCGGTTCCTGGGAGTCGATTATTCCGAGATGATTCCCGATACCAGTGGTCGGCCGGTGCCGCTGATTCCTTTCGGAACACCGATTCGCGAGTTGATGCCGAGCTGATGTGAGCTTTCCATGCGTGTCCCGGTTTCCTGGCTGACCCTGCTGGTGGTGACCGTGCCGACCGGGATTGGAGGGATCGGGGCGAGTGCTGTCGAAGCACAGATGGTGACACGTTCGGTGGGACTTGTCGGTGTCAGCACGCGGTTCTACGAACGGACCGGTGTCAGTTTTGGCTTTGGTTTCGGCGGAGGATCGGGGCTGGTCGGCTGCTTTGGCCGGTTCGGTTCCGGCGGGTACGCTGCCCCAGCCTTTGGCCGGATGCAGCCGTGGGGTGGTTTGTCAGCAGGTTGGTCGGTTCGTGGTGGATCGGTTGGTAGCCGGACCGGCCTGTATGCAGTCCAGGGGAGGCAACGCGGCTTTGTCAGTTCCACGGGGTTGGTCACGGGGTTGCCGGGTTATCCCGCAACGATGAGTAACGTGGTCCATGCCCCCTTCGTGACCGGGATGATTCCCTTCGGGGGTTATGCCCCCTACTGGATTCCTCCGCGGTTGTTTCCCTACTACGGCGGCCTGCCGGTCGTGCCGATGTGGGGGAACGGTTTTCCGCAGCGGGCCTGGCCGGTTGTCGGACCGCGGCAGACGCTCGCTGATCGTTGGAAGGTGGCCCGGCGGCGATTTGCCGAACCCCTCCCGCGGGATCGTGACCGGCGGCCACCACGTCTGCCGACAGCGACTGGCTCCGGTTCTCTGTCGACGGCCGCGTTCCGTCAACTCGGCGGCAGGCCGTCCCGCCGCTGATCGCCTGGCGTTGTCTTCGGCGGCTGCCTGCGTCCGGTCACGGCGACCGCTCTTGACCCGTGGGCCGGAATCCGAGATAAGGCGCCCGTCGAGACTCTCTCGGAGCCCGCCGGATGGCCCGGGTGAGCGGTTCGAGGGTTCGGTTGAAATCGGCAGGCCAGGGACGGCGAAGATGAGTCGATGTGACCGTGTATGGTTGGTGATCGGGATGTTGCTGGTCGCTTTCCCGGGGTGTTCTCACCTTGTCGAGTCACGTTCGATCGCCCGTTTCACCAGCGCTCTCGAAAAGAAAGACCTGTCGGCTCTTCGCGAAGCCTCGACTCCCGGTTTTCGCAGTAAAGCCTTGAGGAATCCGTCCGCTGTTGAGGCAATGAAACTGCTGGAATTGCCTGAGGGCGAGGTCACGGTGGCCGATGTCGAGGAGACATCGGAGAACAAACGACGCGTTGTCGTCGAGGTTGGGGCAGATGCTCGTCGGCTGACCTACGAGTTGATCAGAGACAGGGACACCGGACAGTGGCTGGTCGATGACTTGTTGTTGAAACAGTCACGTCGCGGTGCCAGTGTCACGCGGTCGACAACCGATCTGATGGATTTGCTGTTGAGTGTGCACGAGTTCCAATCGGCCTGGAAGAGTGGTGATCGCCAACGACTGCTCGATTCCACGACCGGAGGCTTTTCGAAGTTGCTGGCCGATCTTCCCGCACCATTCCTGATTCGCATCTCCCAGCGGGTGGTGGTGCCCGATGCCCAGACCTTTCGCAGCCAGCCACGTGCCAGCCTGGACAAGGGCACCGCCCAGGTCCGTTATGACGGTCCCGAGGGGAAAACCGTGTTGGCATTGATTCGTGAGAAGAACCATTGGCGAGTGGACGACATCGTGTTGTCGGCCGAGTCGCAAGGCAAGCGTCCCGAGTCGATTCGGCACCTGGCAGCGGTGGTCAGGACAACTGTCGAGTTCCTGGACGCCTACAAGTGGCTGGACCGCAAGAAGATCAAGGAGGTTGCGGCTCCCCGGTTCTTTCAGAACAGTCTTGCTCATGCCGATCTGACCGAGATTCCGCTGCCGGATTCCTCGAACATCGATGCGACGGCCGAGGTTCGACTGCAGCAGACATTCAGTGATGTCATCCTGAAGGTACCCGATGGGCTGGTTCGGGTGTCGCTGGAACGTGAGCGTACCGATGATCCGACCGACACGTCGGTGGGGCGATTTGGCGTAACCGAGGTCACGCTGATCGAGTATGAAAGTGACCAGGAACGAAGGCTCTCGGCGGTCTACACGGCACACGCCCGGATGAGGTTGTTCAGTGCGGCGCTGCGACGACGAGATCTGGCGGCCTTGAAACACAACTCGTCCCACGACTTAAACAACCGTGTGTGGAAACATCTCGAACAGGATGTCCTGAACGGTCTGCCGCTGATGGGGATTGACGATGATTCGCCACGGGTGTCGGGGACGGTCTTCCAGGGTGCTGTTACCGAGATCACGGCGACCCAGGGCCGGTCGGCGATTACTTACGTGTTGCGGGAGCAGGGAGGGGTCTTGCTGGTCGATGACATCCTGGTCCCGGTCCGTGGTCGTTCCGGGTCATTGAAACATCAACTCGAACGGCTGGTCCCCGTCAGCGGGTTCGCCGGGGCCTTGAGTTCCGGAAATGTCAGCAAGGTGACTCGTCATGTCTCCTCGGATTTCAACCGACTGGTCTTCAAACAACTCGACCAGCTGCCTCGCCAGGCGACAATCGTGCCTCGGTACCTGAAATTGAACGTTAGCCGGATGCAGCAGCGCAAGGATCAGCGGGAGGAAGTGCTCCTGGGCGACGACCAGTTTGGTGCCCGCGTCGTGCTGGTGTCGGAGTCCGGCCGATTCGTCGTGGACGATGTCGAGTTGTTGGCGGGCGGCGATCCGAGTCAACCGACGTGGCTCAAGCAGACCCTGCGACTCGAAGTGGCCCGTCCCCGGAACATTCCACGCGTGAAGAACAAACCAGTGATTCCTCGCGACACTAGGTTTCCGACTCCTCCGGATCGGACCGACGGATCCGCTGGCTCAAAAGAACGTTGACGCTCTGGTAACCGGTTGCCAGGTGGCCGGCGTCGAACAGGTCGCCACGCAGGTGCTCGACGTCATCGGCTCCAACGGCATCGGTGAAGATTGGCCTGAGGTAGTCGGCGCCCCGGGGCGAGATTCTCCACTGTTCAGCATCGAAGAACGAGCAGTGGACGCGGCGGGGACGGACGACGCCCCAGCGATCCCGGAGTTGACCGGCCGAGATTCCGTCGACGGTGAATCCGGTGGGGTTCGACCACTGGAGGGTGGCAACGTGGTCCGAACGGTTCTGGTGGAGCAGGTCAACGGCCTGTCCACCCAGTTGAGAGGCGTGGAATCGATCGAATTGAACGGGACGTCCGCCCCGCTGTGTGTGCCCGACCTTTCGTGTGAAGATGGCCGCGTCGGCCGAGGCGTGGCCACGAAACAGCGATTGAGGAAGAACCGCGGCCAGTCGCTGCTTGATCGCTTCGGCGGCGCCGCGAAAGACGGTATTGCCCGCCGGATCGACGCTCGGGGAAACAGCCCCCAACTTGCAGCCGGTCTCGTCGGTGATCCCTTCGCCGATCACCACGACCACGTGCCGTTGCTGCTCATAAATCTGCCGCACCCGTTCGGCAAATCGTCCGAAGTCCAGCGGCACTTCCGGGATAGCGACCAGGTCGGGCTGTCCGTAACTGCCTCCCAGGGCGATGTACCCGGATTGCCGCCCCATGACCTCGACGATCGCCACCCGCCGATGACTCTCGGCCGTTGTTCGAATGCGGCGGATGGCCTGGACGACCACGAAGACCGCCGTCGCGTAACCGGGTGTTGCATAATTGACGATCTCGGAAATCGCCAGCGGTTCGCCACCTTCGTTGGCCAGCGGAGGGTCTTCGGCCAGGGGTTTCGTCCACGTCGTCGGTTCGTCGGGCGAGTTGAGACCCAGGTCGTTGTCGATCGTCTTGGGTGCCAGCACACAGGGAAAACGTTCGGCGAGCGGTTGCAGGCCGTTGAGTGTCCCGTCGCCACCGATGGCGATCAGGCCGTCGATTCCCAATCGTGTGATTCGCGTGGCGACCGCATCGACGTGGGTCGGATTGGAACCGTCGAGATAGGTTCGAGAGGAACCGAGAATTGTCCCGCCCCGGCAGGGATCCAGTTCGGGAATGACGGCAAACAGGGGGTTCAGAGGAACGTGAGGCAGGTCGGTAGCGAGCAGACCACCGAAGCCGTCGAGTATCCCCAGCACCTCGATTTCCAGCTGGTTGGCCCGAACCACGGCTCCGTGGAGCGTGGCATTCAGTGCCGGCGTGTCACCACCGGCGGTGAGGATGGCGAGTCGTTTCATCGCATTCGGAGGAAGCAGGAGACGTGAACCGGGAACGTCTTGAGCGACCCGTGCAAACACCTTATACATTCAAGAAGACGATTGTCAGGCAAGAGTCCGACGAAAGGGAGACAGCCCATGCGTGGTTTTCTTGCGTATTCTTGTTCGGCCGTACTTGGCGGCCTGGTCGCGGCCTGGTGTCTCGGACCGGGTCCGATACCCCGTCTGGCGGCTCGCGAAGCCATCGAGAAGCCTGCTGCCGCTCGACGGCCGGTCGGCCAATTGACCCCGGACGAGGCGGTCAACGTGTCAGTCTACGAACGGGTCAACCGCGCCGTGGCGAATATTACCACGCAGAGTTCCCGGGGGGACGGGTTTTTCCTGTTCGATTCTGGTTCAACCGAGGGGAACGGGTCGGGGTTTGTGATCGACAAGTCCGGTCACATCGTGACGAATTTCCATGTGATCGAGGAGGCCCGGACCGTTTCAGTGACGCTCTACAACGGGGAAACCTACACGGCGTCTTTTGTCGGAGCCGACCAGATCAATGATGTGGCCGTGATCAAGATCAAAGCTGATGCCGATGCTCTCTGGCCGGTCACCCTTGGTGATGCCACCGAGTTGAAGGTCGGGATGCGGGTGTTTGCCATCGGCAACCCGTTTGGTCTGGAACGGACGCTGACGACCGGGGTTGTCTCGAGCCTGAACCGCAGCCTCGAGGTTGTCCGCGGCCGGACGATCAAGTCGATCATCCAGACCGACGCTGCGATCAACCCGGGCAACTCGGGTGGACCACTCTTGAATTCCCGAGGGCAGTTGATCGGGATGAACGTCGCCATCTTCAGCAAGACCGGGCAGAGTTCCGGCATCGGGTTTGCGATTCCGGTCAACCTGATCGGTCGCGTCGTCCCACAACTGTTGAAACACGGGCGTGTGATTCGTCCCGATATCGGGATCACGCGAGTCTACCAGAGCGAGCGGGGGTTGATGGTCGCCGGGCTCAGAGCCGGTGGTCCTGCCGAACGGGCCGGGCTGCGTGGGCCGCGGATCATCCGACAGAGACGTGGTCCGGTCGTCTTCGAGCGGATCGACCGCACCGCAGCCGACGTGATCACTGCCGTTGACGGCCGGAAAGTCAAATCGTTTGAGGGGTTTCGCGACGACATTGAAAGCAGGAAACCCGGTGATCGAATCGTGCTGACCGTGCTGCGGGCAGGGCAGAGTGTCCAGGTCCCGGTGACCCTCGGCAGTGGGGAAACACGGGGACGGGAGAAACGTTCGTAGTGTCAACCCGTCTGCTATCGGACAACGACTGCGGCATCCACCGGGTCTTGCCTGTCTTGTTGTTCACGATGTTCGTGTGGAGTGCCGGATGCCCCTCGTCGGATCCGGGGTCGGCCGACCTGGATTCCGAGGAACGGGCGGCGTGGTCGGGCGTGGATCTGACCGTCGCGGTGCCGTCCGGCCACGGATATCGATCGCGCTGGCCGGTGCTGTTCGAAGACTGGTCGGCTCGCACGGGTGGATCGGTCACCCTGTCAGCGGCTGCTCCCAGTCCACGGAAAGACGATGACATCGTTGTCATCCCCATCACCGATGTCCCCGCCTGGGACGCCAGTGGGCGACTCGCCGAGATCCAGGGCACCGGGTTGCCCGTCGAGGAATTGTTGGGCGGTTTGAAGAAACAGGTTGTTTGTCTGGGTCGTGTGCCGCGACTGGTTCCGATCGTGCTACCGACGCTCGTACTGTACCTTCGCGCCGACCTGCTCGAATCCGCCGGACGGAGTTCACCACGAACATGGTCAGATTACCAGGAATTGCTGGATTCGATTGATCAATGGGGCGGTGGTTTGCCGGCCGTGGAACCCTGGGGACCGGATTTCCGGGTCACGATGTTCCTGGCACGTGCCGTCACCCATGCACGACATCCAGCCAACTACTCGCTCTTTTTCGACATCAACAATGGAGATCCACTGATCGATTCCCCTCCCTTTGTCCGCGGGTTGATCGGGTCGCGGACTGCACTGGCACGGATGCCGGCGGCGGTGAAGACTTTCGGACCGGCTGATTGCCGCCGCGAGTTCCTGGCTGGACGTGCAGCAATGGCGATTGCCTACGAACCCGGTGGCCACGGGGACGAGGTTCTCGAGCGGGATCGATCGCTGCGAATCCGGTTTGCGTGTTTGCCGGGTGTTTCGGAAGGATTCAATCGCACCTCCGGCCGTTTTGAGAGAGTGGCCCGGGGAGTTCAAACAACACCGCTGGTCGGTTTTTCCGGCTGGGTGGCGGCTGTGTCGGCGACCGGCGAAGTGCGGCGCGAAGCCGCGTGGGACCTGGTGGGAGAAATTCTCCATGCACGGCGACGGGATGCACTCGGCCCTGTCGCCTCAGGACCATGCTGGCATTCCGATGTGGGAACGGCAGTGGATTGGCTCGAGGGGCCTTTGGCCGCCGAGGAACGAATCGATTATGTCGAGGTGACCGCCACATCACTTGACGATTCGGGACTGGTTCTGGAACTCCCGCTGATCGGCCGACAGCGATTCAAGGAGGCAATCGCAGTCGGATTGAAGCGCTGGCTCGACAACCCGGATGATCCCCAGGGGATTCTCGGTGACGTCGCACAGGAGTGGCAAAAAATACTCGAGCAGATCGGCCGCGATGCGGCTCGAGACAGTTACCGTCGCGGTATCGGTCTGTCGGCGCGGCGACGATAAGCGACGACGCCCGCATCCGTTGGCCATGACGGCGGTGACATCAATCCGCTACTCGGCCAGTTGGACGTTGATTCGACGTCCTTTCCGGTCGAAATACACCGTGCCCTCAACCAGAGAGAACAACGTGTAGTCATTGCCCATGCCGACATTCTGGCCCGGGTGCCACTTGGTTCCGCATTGTCGAGCGAGGATGTTGCCGGGCGAAACCGGTTGGCCGCCAAATTTCTTGATCCCTCGCCGCTGCGCATTCGAGTCGCGCCCGTTGCGACTGGATCCCTGACCCTTCTTGTGTGCCATGGCCTTGACCGCCGTCTCTTGTGAGCGAATGACCGATCACCGGGATCGGTCGAACATCCGGTCGGCCATCATATCATTTTGCTGTAGGTTTTGGCGAGCCTGCGCTGGCAGCGGGAGCCACAGCGGTCTTCTTCCTGGCCGCGGCGGGACGATCGGGGCGATACAACCACCGGGGTGAGTAAACCTCGTCGTTGGGTCCTTTGAGGAAAAACTCGGTTTCATCCTGATCGAACTTGTCTCCGGGCCGCCAGTAACGCTGCATCAGGGTTTTTCGCCAGAGAATCGAACCCGCCGGCGGCTGCGCGGCGGTCTGTTCCACCGCATAAAACCAGGGAGTCTTCTCGATTTGCTGCTTCTTGACGGGATCTTCCCGAGACGATTTGAGCAGGGCGTTCAGGTTCGTCCAGTTGCTCTTGGGCATCCCGTTCCAGGTGGCCGTCGAGCGGGGGATCTTCTTTTCCGTGAAGCCTTGCGAGAGCGTGTTGAAGGGAACCGGGCCACGGACGAATCGGTAGCCGTTGGAGAATCCCGACATGAAGATCGTCACGTGATCGGTTCGGGCATCGATGCCCGACCAGGTCACAACACCGTAGATCGGGTTGATGTCCTGCTTGGCGTTGACCGGGGTGGGGTCAGGAATCGGACCGACGACCTGGACGGAGTTCTTCAATTGAGGCAAACGTTCTCGGATTGCGATCGCGGTCTGGGCTTCAGGCAGAATCTGGTCTGCATAGACTTTTTGCCCGTCGTTGTCGTTGGTAACAAGAGTGAATTCCGGTGCGAACAGTGGCTTGCCCGGTGGATCATCGAATGTGTTCAGCGGGTTGGATTGTTTGGGGTCACCTTTTGACTGCAATGTGCGATTGACCGCCCTGTAGACCAGGTACCAGACAAGTTGCTTGGACTTCTTGCCGGTCTTGGGGTCCGTGATTTGCAGCGAGACGAGTCGGAGGGGTTTGAAACGAACTTCCAGGACCCAGAGATCCAGTTGTTGTTCGGTTTCATCAGCCGACGCCTGGGCGGCTGCCTTGATCTTGAAACCTCGAAACGTCTTGTCCTGTGCCCGGGCGGTCGTTGCGCAGGCAGCGACGAGAGCGAACAGGAGCGATGCGGCAACAAGGCCGCTGTGAAGCCGGGGACCGGTCATCGATCGGGTTCCCTGGAAAGGACGATGTGCTGAGGAACGAGAAGCTACCTGCGTAAATATAGTGTCGTTTTTTCTTCTCGGTCAAGATGACGGTTCGCGTGTGCTGGTGGTCGGATTGGGTCTGTACCGGTTGAAACAGTCACGCGGGTTCACGGTGGTTGATTCTTGGGGGAGAAACCAGACCCAACGCCGGTTTAGTGGTTGTCGGCATTGGTCAATTCTCGCTCAACCCGGTCCGCTTCCCGGGCGATCTCGTGGATACTCCCATACAGTTCCTCGGCATCAACCGTTGCTCGCGGATAGGAACTGGTGACGACAAAGTGCACCGCGTCATCGACACGGCGGACGGCGATGCGGCCGAACTGCATCTGGCTGTTGCGTTCCAGTGCCATGCGGTCAAAGTGAGATTCGGCCGGACAGCAGGTACTGTAGATCAGCACCTCGGTGGTGGAGTCGGACAACTCGACAAACACGAGTTGACTGCGGCCATCGGGCAGCGCCACCTGGAACGACCACTGGGAGTTTCCCGGGGATTGCTGCCACTGGACCTGGCGGTCCCCGGTGAAGGATGTCTCGATCAGGTGGCCGATGTCGCGGGTTGCAGCCAGGACTGCCGAAAGCAGCGCGGCGGCCGCGATGCCGTCGGCCGGTCGCTGCTCGGGCGACTTGTGCATCAGCGACCGGACGGCCGCAACCATCTCCAGCGGAAGATCGCCCGAGAGACCGATCGGAGGAGGCAGCTCGGCGGTGGTCACCAGTTCCCGCAACTCGCCGAGTGTGCCCCTGGCAAAAGGCAGTTGGCCGGTCAACAGCTGGTAGTAGCAGACTCCCAGGGCGTAGACGTCCGAGCCCGGATGTCCGATCGTACCCAGCAGCAGTTCCGGTGCCATGAAGTGAGGTGTGCCACATTGACGTGTGTCGGACTTGTCGGGGATCAGTTTGGCCAGCCCGAAATCGCTGATCTTCGGTTGCCCCTGTTCGGTCAGCATGATGTTGTCGGGCTTGAGATCACGGTGAACGATGCCGGCCTGATGCGCGGCACCAAGTCCCGTGGCAACGTCGAGCAGAAGCCTGGTGGCCGCAGCCGGAGAGAATGCGGGGCCGGACATGACCTGGTGCTGGAGACTTCGGCCAGCGACGAATTCCATTTCCAGGAAGTGAAATCCGTCGGTTTCGCCGACGGCATGC
>Ga0163108_10000864_pt1 | contig 22281 bp, 14 predicted proteins | sample Fk1155metaG_FD_109644 | JGI IMG/M metagenome (GOLD analysis project Ga0163108, IMG submission 109644) | Marine microbial communities from the Central Pacific Ocean - Fk160115 155m metaG | ecosystem: Environmental > Aquatic > Marine > Oceanic > Photic zone | place: The Central Pacific Ocean...
CCTTCGTATCCGGCCATTCATCGAACAGTACAGCCTGGACGAGGGCGAGTTCGCCGAGTCGGTGGACGAGTACAATTCATTCAATGAGTTTTTTTACCGCAAGCTCAAGTCAAGCGCGCGGCCGGTCGATCCTGCGACTGATTCGGTGGTGTTTCCGGCGGACGGACGGCATCTGGCTTTCGGCGACATCACGGGTGAGAGTAACTTTTTCGTCAAAGGACAGGCGTTCGACCTCGCGCAATTTCTCGCCGACGTCGACTTGGCCAAGCGCTACGAAGGCGGTTCGATGCTCCTTTCGCGGCTTTGCCCTGTGGACTACCACCGTTTTCATTTCCCGTGCGCAGGAGAGGCTGGCATCCCGCGCTTCATCAACGGCTGGCTTTACTCGGTCAACCCCATCGCGCTCATCACGCGTCCGTCGATTTTTTGGGAGAACAAACGGGTCGTCACGCCGATCGAGACGTCCGGGCTTGGCCAAGTGCAGTTCGTCGAGATTGGTGCGACGATGGTTGGCACTATCCGGCAGACCTACATCCCCAGCGAGGCGGTGGCCAAGGGCGAGGAGAAAGGGTACTTTGCCTTTGGTGGCTCAAGCGTGGCGTTGCTGTTTGAGAAAGGCCGGATCGATTTCGACGCGGACCTGCTGGAGAACACGGCCAACGGACTCGAGACCTACGCCCGAGTCGGCGAGCGCATGGGCCGTTCGCTTGGCTGAGTTTTTATCGAAATGTTGGGAAAACTGATCATCCTCTTTATCACCATCCCGTTGGTGGAGTTGTATCTGCTGGCCGTCGTTGGCAGCCGCGTGGGATCGTTGCCGACGATCATGCTAGTAATCCTCACTGGCGTTTGGGGTGCGTATCTCGCGAAGAGCCAAGGCTACTCGATCCTCGCGCGGATACAGGCCGAGACAGCGGCCGGCCGGGTGCCGACGGATGAACTGACCGACGGATTGCTGGTATTGATCGGCGGCATCGTGCTGCTGACACCCGGCTTGTTGACTGACATGGCCGGTTTTTTTCTAATGGTGCCGGGCTTCCGAACCATCATTCGAGAGCGCGTGAAAAAGAAATTTGCCGCGCAGCCCGGGTATTTCCAAATGAATCGCGACGGCAACATGGGCGTCCGACCGCAAGACATCTCCGACCACCCCAAAGATGATGATTTCATCGATGTCTAGTTCTGGGTGACTTGCGGCGGATCTTGGGAGAGGAGGCGCTTGGATTCATCGAGTAGGAATTCGACCTCAGTGAATGGCTCGTAGCTGATATCCTGCCAGCGGACGAGTCCCTGTCGGTCGATGAGGAAGGTGCCGTGCAGCGGCTGCTGCTCGAAGTCGTCGTAGGCGCGGTACTCTTTGAAGACTTTCAGGGAAGAGTCGGAGACGAGCGGGAAGGGGAATGGCGAGCCGGTCTTGTTTTGCTGGAACGTCTGACGCAAACCATCGACATCGTCGGTGCTAATCGCGATGAGGTCGATCCCAGCCTGCTTGAAACGGTCGGTCTCGGGGGCGAAGGTGCCTAGTTGTTCGATGCAGTGTGCGCAACCTTTGCCGAGGTAGAAAATAACAATCACCGGCCGACCGGTATAATCCGTTAGAGTGTGCTTTTTCCCCTGTCCATCGGTCAGCGTCCAATCGCCTGCGGGCGATGGGCTCCAGCGGAACGGGCCAAGTTTGTCGAGTGACGGCCGGTTACCCACATCGTCGGCTGGCTGGTGTTCAATGCGCCAATCTTCGGGCAGTTCAAGCTTCCTGGCGACGGGGGCAAGACGCTTGAAGACAGCGCGTTCGAGGTCGATATGTGCAGAAATGTTTCGCAGTTTTTTGAACTGTTCGACCGCTTCCTTTTCCTTCCCGCTGCGCCAGAGGATATCAGTGTAGTTCGCCAAGGGCTGCACTTGACTCTCGGCGCTGTCAGATTGGCTGGCAAGTCTTATTGCTTCCTTGTTATTGCCAACTTGCAGCTGGAGTTGTGACTTGCGTTCACGCGACATTTTACTTGCTTTGGCAATCTGTTTATTAAACTCGTCGGCGTTCTCATTTGCGGCAGATTGGTAGGCGAGAAGTTCGAAGCGGTACTGGTTGATGGTTTTAATACGATTATCAAATGGTTTTATAGCGTTAGCCTTGACTGTTTCAACTTCCTTATCGTTATTGTTCCCCGCGCGCGCGGCTTCTTCAGCCTTAGCTCCCGATTCGAGTTTTAATTCTATTGAATATTCCTTGAGTTCGTCCAAACTATTCAGTGCTTTGGCGCCTTTTTCAGCTTCGCCAAGTGCATAATGCGCTATGCCGACGGCGGCCAAGCGCTTGGCCTGTTCCTCCGGAATCGCCGTTGGTTCGAGGTAGACTGTCTGCGATGCGCTGATGATCTCCTCCCACATCTCGTAGCGCAGCAGTGTCTCGATCAGGCGTGTACGACCGTAACGGGCGCTTCCACGCTTTCCATACTCGGTCGGTGCGTTCGGCTTGGCCAAGGAATTGTATTTTGGATGGCGAGGCATTTCGATCATGTTGCGAGCAAGTGCCACAGCGTCGTTGACTCGGCCAAGGTGGTTCAGGTTGCGAGTGAGCCACTCGTTGTTATGGGCGAAATTGTGAATTTGATCCGGCATCACGCGGTCTCGCATCATGTGAGCGTGATCGACCCGCGCACTAGCCTCCTGCTGCCAGGCTGAGTCGTGGTAACGTTTGAGCTTCGAGTAGATGTGGCCGGGCATGTGCCACATGTGTGCGATGCCCGGTGATGCCTGCCCGCAACGAGCTGCGGAGGCGAGGGCGCGCCCCGGCTTTTCGTTGTCCCACAGGTGTATTCGGAAGTGGTGGCAGGGATGCATCGGCTCGACGTCGAGGACGTCCTCAATCAGGGCGGTGACGGCAGCGTGGCTGTGGATCGGCAATCCTTCTCTGGAACTCTGCCATATCCACACGGCAAGGAAGGCCTTAGCCTCGATGTCTTCCGGGTAATCGTAAATGATTGCCTCAAGGTCGCGCACCATTTTGCGGCGGCGATCTTTTTTGGCTTTTTTGGTGTCAGCCCAGTAGTTGACTTCACTTTCAATCCAGAGTTGCTCGTGGTTGCTCGCCTTGTTTTTGCGTTTTTTGGCTTCCTCGATAAATCCCTTGGCGCGTTCGGGATTGTTACGGTTGGCCACGGCCATGCCCCAATAGGTCATGGCGCAGTCAGGATCAAGCATTGCAGCCTGTCGGAAACTACGCTCAGCCTCGAAGTGCCAAAAGCCATGTAATTGGGCAACACCCTGCGCAAAAAACAACTGGGTCTTTTGCACTGAGGTTGTGATCTGAAAGCGCACGCGCCCCATGCCTTTCATAAGATAGGCGCTTTGGCGCGGGCCTTCGTTGAACGCTTCGCCATGGTAGGAATGCCCCTCGAGCACATTCTTTTGAACATCAACGGTTTGGTCTTCGGCGATCACCGGCTTGGCCGATGAGATGACAAAAATGGCGGTAGTTTTTGTTAAAACACGAAAATTGAGTGCTCCTAAATTCATAAAAGAGGGAAGACTTTCACCATCTCCCTAAGATGGCAAAGGATTTGTGACGCGGTGTGATCTCAAAAAATTCAATCGCATTTTGGCGTAGTTTGCTTACGGTGCGGCGTCCCGGTTTTCGCCGGTTTTCGTTCGGAAATGAAAATAACCTACAACTGGCTGAAGCAGTACGTTGACTTTGACTGGTCGCCCGAGGAGCTCACCGAACGGTTGACGATGATCGGCCTCGAGGTTGAGGGTGTCACGAAGGTGTCCGGTGGTTTCGAGGGCATCATCGTTGCCGAGGTGATAGCCAAGGAGTCGCACCCTGATGCCGACCGGCTATCCCTTTGCAAAGTGAATGACGGTGTGGGCGACCGGCAGATTGTCTGCGGCGCGACAAACTTCGAGGTTGGCAGTAAGGTGCCGCTGGCGACCCCCGGTTGCGTGATGCCCACCGAAGCGGGAGAGAAGCCGTTCAAGATCAAGGTCGGCAAAATCCGTGGTGTCGAGTCGCAGGGCATGATGTGTTCGTCGAAGGAACTGGGCCTTGCCGAGGACGCCGCCGGGCTGATGCTCCTGCCGGGAGACGCGCAAGTTGGCCAAGCGTTTGCCGAGCATCTGGGTCGCAGCGGAGATGATGTGGTTTACGACCTCGAGGTGACGCCGAACCGTCCGGACTGGAACAGCGTCATCGGCATCGCTCGCGAGGTCAGCGCGTTGACCGGCAACCCGCTTCGTCTGCCGGAGATTCCCGGCTTGCCGACGAGCGACGAGGACGCTGCAGTGCTCGTCGATGTGCGGCTTGATAACCCCGAACATTGTCCTCGTTACAACGCTCGCGTCATTTGCGGTGTGAAGGTAGGCCCCAGCCCGGGCTGGCTGAGCAACACGCTCGAGCGGGTTGGCATCCGCAGTATTAACAACGTCGTTGACGTGACAAACTATGTGATGCTTGAGACCGGCCAACCGCTCCACGCTTTCGATTACCATCTGCTCGCAAAGGTCGATGGTGCGGTCAAGCCGGTGATCGTTGTGAGGGACGCCGCCGTCGGCGAGCAGTTCACCACACTTGACGAGAAGGAACACGAACTGACTGGCACCGCGCTGCTGATCGCCGACGAAACCAAGGGCATCGCCATTGCCGGCATTATGGGCGGACTCAACAGCGAGATCGCCGTCGGCACGGAGGATGTGCTGATCGAGTGCGCCTATTTTCAGCCGCAAAACATCCGTGCTACGGCCAAACGCCTGGGAGTCAGCACCGACGCATCGTACCGCTTCGAGCGTGGTTGTGACCCAAGTTGTTGCGACTGGGTCAGCCAACGCGCCGCGCAACTCATTATCGAGACGGCAGGCGGCCGCTTGGCCAAGGGCTGTGTTGAGGCCTACCCGGCATCCGCCGAACCGTTGGTGATTTCGGTGCGCTTTGCTCGGACGGATGCTTTGCTCGGCATCGCGATACCGCCGGACGAGCAGGTGGCAGCGCTCACCGGGCTTGGTCTGGAGGAGGTTTCACGCGACGGCGACACGGTGGCGACGTTCCGCATCCCGACGGCGCGCGTCGATCTGAAGCGCGAGGTCGACTTGATTGAGGAGGTCGTTCGCATTTACGGCATCGACAAGGTGCCGGCCACTCCACCGCGTGGCTGTGTCGGCAACAATCCGTTCGATGCCACACACGATGCGTTTGCGGGGATCCGCGCGATACTGACCGGATTCGGCCTGTACGAGGCACAGACGCAAACACTGGTTTCCGGCGAGGAGGCAGCGTTGCTCGGCATCGAGTCGGTGTCGCTCGAGTACCCGCTGAGTAGCGAGCAGAACAAGTTGCGGACAAGCCTGCTGCCCGGCCTGGCCAACGTGCTGCAGCACAACGCCAACCATGACACCGCCGATGCGGCGCTGTTCGAGATTGGGCGCGTATTCCGTGACTACGACGGCAAATCGGCGGAGGAATGGAATTTGGCGATTGCGCTGACCGGTCGGCGGTTCCCACCGTTTCACGAGGGAGCGGAGCGCGAGGCGGTGAACGAGTTTGCCGATCTAAAAGGGATCATCGAGGAGTTTGCCGAGCAGTTCGGCATGAGGGGCGTCAGCTACGAGCGGCACGACGAGCCCGGCGGTTTTTTTGTAGAGTCGGGCAGCGTCAAGCTGGGTAACAAGCCGGTTGGTTCGCTTGGTCAACTCGCGCCACTGCTCGCCCGGCAGTACGACCTGAAGCATCCGGTATTTTTCGCTGAGTTCGATCTTGGCCAAGCACTGAAGCGCCGCACGGCCAAGCGCAGTTTCAAGGTGCTGCCAGCGTTCCCGGGGACGCGGCGCGACATCGCGATGCTCGTGGCTGACGACACGACGCACGACGCGGTGTTGCAAAGCGTGCGTAAGGCCAAGCCGCAGCATCTCGAGTCGGTGGAGTTGTTCGATGTCTATCGCGGCGAAGGTGTCGAGGCTGGGCAAAAGAGCGTGGCGTACGCCTTCCACTATCGCTCCGCGGAGGGCACACTCAAGGACAAGCAGGTCGATGCCGTGCACGGGAAGGTGATCGATCGATTGCGTGACGAGCTTGGCGCGACGATTCGCGGCTGAGCCGGTCCTGATGAGCGCACGCTCCGATACCGACACCGCCACAGAGGCGCCGGTGCTTGAGATCACCAACCTCACCGTGCGGAGGGATGAGAGTACCATCCTGCGGGGTGTCAACTGGCGTGTGGCTCGAGATGAGCACTGGGTGGTTCTCGGTGGCAACGGCTCCGGTAAGACGACGCTGTTGAGTGCGCTGACCGGTTACTTTGTTCCGACCGGGGGAGAGATAGACCTGCTCGGCCAGCGGTTCGGTCAGGCGCATTGGCCGACGCTGCGCCAGAAGATCGGTTTGGTCAGTTCCAGTATCCAGCAAATGATGGCCGATGATGAACCAGCGCTGCACACTGTGATCACCGGCAAGTACGCGATGATCGACCTCTGGGGCAGGCCAAAGGCAGCCGATTGTGACGAGGCCCGAAAGGTATTGCAGCGCATCAGCTGCGGGCACTTGGCGGAACGGCCGTGGGCGGTGCTGTCGCAGGGCGAGCGCCAGCGGGTGCTGATCGGACGGGCGCTCATGGCCAAGCCCGAGGTGCTGCTGCTCGACGAGCCGTGCGCCGGACTTGATCCAGCGGCGCGCGAGAATTTTCTGAACTTCATTGATAAGCTTGGCCAACGCCGCAACGCACCCACGCTTATACTCGTGACGCACCACGTCGAGGAGATCACGTCGGTGTACAGTCATGTGTTGCTGCTGCGCGACGGTCGGGTGTTGGATGGCGGTCGGAAGGCACGAATGATGACAAGCCGTTTGATGGCTGAAACTTTCCGCAGCAAGGTGCGTTTGAAAAAGAGCGGCGGCTGGTACCGGTTGGAAATGCAGGCGAAGCGGGATCGCTTGGCCTGAAGTGCAGTGGGCCTATCGGGTAACGATTCGACGGTCACCTGCGCAGTGACGCCCAATGCATCCTGAGAAGAACAGCAAGGTGATACGGTAACAAAAAGCGCCATATGTTCCGTTGGCCCGGAGCTTCGGGTGCTGCTACACTTCATTTTTGGGTTAGCACACCCGGCTTGGCTAAGCCGGAGGAAGTCGGGCCGGGGCGTTGACCTTGCCAACGGCCCCGAGCACCTGTTTAATCCGCCCTGTGTTGCAACAGCAAACACTGGCTAAGCCGACGAGCTTCTCCGGCATCGGCCTGCACAGCGGGAACAAGGTCTCGATGACCCTGTTGCCTGGGCCACCGAACAGCGGAATTCTATTTCGTCGCGTGGATCTCGATAGCCGCGTGGAGATCCCGGCGCAAGTCGGGAACATTACCGAGACCGATCGCTCGACTACGTTGTCCAAGGGCAACGCGAAGGTGCAGACGGTGGAGCACGTGCTCGCGGCCTTGTACGGTTTTGGGGTGACCAGCGCCGTTATCGAGCTCGACTCAAGCGAACCGCCCGTGGCCGACGGTAGCGCCCGTCAGTTCTGCAAAATGATCCGCGAGGCCGGTATCGAGACGCAGGCCGAGCGCGTTGAGTCGATTCAAATCACCGCACCGATCGACTACTCACACGGTGGCACGGTGATGTGTGCCTCCCCGCACGACGGATTCAAAATCACCTGCACCAGCTCCGACCGGAGTGGGCGGTTCACCCAGTTTTTCAGTGTCGAGTTGACGCCCGAGACATGGGAGAGCGACATTTCCCAGGCGCGGACGTTTTGTTTTTACGAGGAGATCGAGTATCTCATCAAAAACGGTCTCATCCGGGGAGGTAGCCTTGAGAATGCTATCGTTATTCGCGACGATGCCGTGTTGACCACCGAGCCGATGCGTTACCGCGAGGAGTTCGTGCGGCACAAGATTTTGGATATCATCGGTGACTTGAGCCTCGTCGGTGCGCCATTGCGCGGGCACATCGTCGCCATCAAGCCGGGACATGCCGCCAACTATGGTTTGGCCAAGCGAATCCTGCAACAGGCACGTCGCCCGCTGGTGGCCGCACAAAGTTTTTCCCCGCCGGACGACAAGCCAGTCACAACCCCGGCCGAGCTGCAAACCCAACCCAACCCAACCCAAGTGAGCGAAGAAACAACAGCCCTGCTGGACGCCGAGCAGATCATGCAAATCCTGCCGCATCGCTACCCGTTCCTGATGGTGGATCGGGTGACGCGGATTGACGGTAACCAGATCACCGCAGAGAAAAACGTTACCATCAACGAGCCGTTTTTTCAGGGGCACTTCCCCGGACACCCTATCATGCCGGGCGTGCTTCAACTCGAAGCCATGGCCCAGGTGGCCGGCATCCTTACACTCAAACAGGCGGATAACGCCGGCAAGATCGCCTACTTCATGTCGGCCGAGAAGGTGAAATGGCGCAAGCCGGTCAAGCCGGGCGACGTACTGCAGATCGACATCGAATTGCTCCGTGCCCGCGGTAAGGTGGCCAAGGCCAAGGGCGTCTGCACGGTGTGTGGAGAGGTGGTCAGCGAAGCCGAAATCACCTTTACTCTCGCGGATAAATAACAACCCAATGTCCGAGATCCATCCCAGCGCAGTCATCCACCCTGGCGCCTCCATTGGCAGCGACTGCAAAGTCGGCCCGTATTGTGTCATTGGTGAACACGTCAAACTTGGCCAGGGGAACCAGCTGCACTCGCATGTCGTTCTCGACGGCCACACCGAGATCGGAAATGGCAACGAGTTTTTCCCCTTCGCCGCCATCGGCCTCAAGACGCAGGATCTGAAGTGGAAGGGCGGGATGACATGGACGCGCATCGGTGACCGCAACACCTTTCGCGAAAACGTCACTGTGCACAGTGCCACCGGCGACGGAGAGTCGACGGTGATGGGATCAGACAACCATATTCTGGCCTACAGCCACGTCGCCCATAACGTGCTGTTGGGTAACCACGCAATCCTGTCCAACAACGGCACGCTGGCAGGCCACGTGATTGTCGAGGACTACGCCATTGTAGGCGGCCTGTCGGCGGTGCATCAGTTTTGTCGTCTGGGCAGAATGTCGATCATCGGTGGCTGTGCAAAAGTGGTGAGTGACGTGGCGCCGTTCATGATGGTTGACGGCAACCCGGCCCGAACCCGTGCTGTGAACAAGGTAGGGCTTGAGCGCAACGGCGTCGCTACCGAGGCACAAGAGGCGCTGCGGCGTGCGCATCGACTGCTGTTTCGCAAGGGCTTGACCATCGGCAACGCGCTTGAGGTCATCCGTAGCGAACTGCCGGAGTTGGACGAGGTGAAGCACTTGGTTTCATTCGTCGAGGCCACTGACCGAGGAGTCACGCGTTGAACCGGCCAAGAGCTTGGTCAAGCGCGGCTCTCTCGTGATTTATTGCCAAGCAATTTCCCCGCCGACGATCGTCATGACGTTGCGCCCCTTGAGCGTCCAGCCGTGGAACGGGTTGTTGACCGATTTGCTGGCTGTATCTTCGCGCCGAAACTCCCACTCGGCGTCGGGGTCGAACACGGTCACGTCCGCCACGGCGCCAACACTGAGCGTGCCGCGGTCGAGGTGAATCAGTTTTGCCGGTGCGATGGTCAGCCGTTCGATCACGTTGCTCAGTGGCATTCGGCCGCTATGATAAAGCTGCATCAGCGACACCGCCAGCTCGTTTTCGAGGCCGGTGATGCCGAACGGTGCATTGGCGAACTCGACCTCCTTTTCATAGTCACAGTGCGGCGCGTGGTCGCTGGAGATGATCTCCAGCGTGCCGTCGACGATGCCCTCGATTACTGCCTCCCGATCGGCAGCGGAGCGGAGCGGCGGATTCATCTTGAAGTTCGTGTCGTATTCCGGCCATGCGGGTCGATCGCCGTCGCCTACGCAAAAAACATCCTTGCCGTCTTTGCCCCAAAATTTTTCGCTGCCGGCGATCGCCGAGTCAGTCAGCGTGAAGTGGTGTGGGCAGGCTTCGCCGGAGATCGGCACGCCTCGCAACTTGGCCTCGCGAATAAGCCGCACGCTTCCGGCGGTGGTCATGTGTTGACAATGGACGTGCGTGCCGGTTTTTTCCGCGAGTAAAATGTTGCGTGCGACGATCATCTCCTCGCCCGCGCTTGGCCAGCCGGTCAGGCCAAGCGTGTTGTTCCAGTAGCCCTCATGCATCACGCCCGCGCCGACGAGCGAGTAGTCCTGGCAATGATCCATCACCGGCAGCTCGAACATCGTGGCATACTCCATCGCGCGGCGCATCAAGTCGTTGTTCTGCACACAATGCCCGTCGTCGGTGATGGCAACCACTCCGGCGTTTTTCAGTGAGCCGATTGGCGCCAGTTCCTTCCCAGAGATATCCTTGGTGATTGTGCCGGTGGTGAGTACGTTGACCTTGGCGAGGCGTTCGGAGCTGTCCTGGATCAGTGCTACTGTGCCGGGGTTATCGATCGCCGGGCTAGTGTTGGGCATGCATACGACGGTCGTGAAGCCGCCCCGTGCCGCCGCCGCCGCGCCGGTGCCGATGGTTTCCCTGGCCGTCTGACCTGGTTCGCGAAAGTGAACGTGGATATCGATCAACCCCGGACAGACGACCTTGCCAGTGGCGTCGATCTCCGGCGTGTTATCTGGCGGCTGGCCAGGCCCATTGGCACCGACGGCAACCACTTTCCCGTCGGCAAGCAACAGGTCGGCGGTTTCGTCAAGGCCATTTGCAGGATCGATGAGGCGGCCTCCCCTGAGCAGCAAAGAACTCACTCCGCACAGGCTAAAGAAGGTGGATTGACAACGCAAGCCGGGTTGGTAGGCTCGCTGCTGTTGCGGGTGTAGTTCAATGGTAGAACGGAAGCCTTCCAAGCTTCACACGTGGGTTCGATTCCCATCGCCCGCTCCACTCTTATTTCCCACACGCAAGATTGGATTCGGCGAAATGAAACAGGGGTGAGCGGAAAGGTTTCGATGAAAAGATTGGCTGGATTCACTTTGATTGAGCTACTGGTTGTCATCGCCATCATCGCGATTTTGGCGGGCATGTTGTTACCGGCCTTGGCCAAGGCAAAAGCAAAGGGACAGGGGATCGCGTGCCTCAACAACGCCAGGCAGCTCATGCAGGCATGGCATCTTTATGCTACCGATTTCAACGACCGCGTATGCAACAATTTCGGGGTGAGTGAAACGGCCAACTCCATTCAATCAGGAAAGTTCGACAACTGGGTCAATAATGTCATGACGTGGGGAGCCGGAGGTGATGTTATTTCACGAAGCGTCACCAACCGTGCCTGGGTCAAGAACGGAGTGCTGGCCCGATACACCGGATCCGCGTTTGGCATTTACAAATGCCCGTCCGACAACTACCTAAGCATGAATCAGCGAAAACAAGGCTATCCTGGCAGGCTGAGAAGCAATGTCATGAATGCTTTTTTTGGCCGGTTTGACTCGCTCAACAAGAACGATCCCACCCTTCGCGGACGCAACGCACTGCTCCAGCAGTATCGGCAGTTCATGAAAATCTCGGACGTGCCGTTACCTGGCAATACATGGGTCACCTTGGATGAACATCCCGACTCAATTAATGATGGATATTTCATTAACCCTTGGGATCGTGCGCACTGGGGGGATACTCCAGCTTCGCACCACAACGGCGGCTGCTCGTTCGCATTCGCCGACGGTCATTCGGAGATAAAAATCTGGCGAAGCCAGACCACTAAAGCTCCCGTGAAATATGCATGGGGTATGCCCCGGCATGATGCCGATGGTCATCGTGATTACGAGTGGTGGCGCGAACGCACCGGCTTTATCAAGAATTAAAGCTAGCGCCGGGGGGCATGTTCAGCTTCCGGATTTCTGCAATGCCTCAAGTAACGCCTCACGAACATCAGGGCGCCACATTTGGCCCATGTGGCCGCCGGTTTTGTGTACCCGCACCCGATCACCCAGCGTCTGCTTAAACCATTGCACGTGCGCGGTTTTTAGCAGGAAGTCGTTGGTGGTGAGGAACACGCGGATGTCATCGGCGGCACGCTGCAGGCCTTCGGTGCGATGACGCAGATCACCCGCTTTGGCCAAGGTTTCTGGGCTGATACCTCGCTTGGCCATGCGAGGAGACAAGATCATCCTGTAATAATCGTCATGGCTGTATGAGTTGGCCCGGGCGTATGCCTCCACGCTCGGTCGGGTGTGGCCGTGTACGGACAGGATCGTTTGGCCAAGGCTTGTGCGATAGTTGAGCCCAACCATGTAGGCCGCCTCGATATCGCTGAATGGCATCTCCTGTGCGGCCTCCAAGCTTGCCTGCTGCAAGGCCAGCAATTTTAAAAGCGCCGATTGCTGGATCGCCTCCAAATCAGCCCCTCCGAGAGGCGCGCGATACAGTCGATCCAACGCCAACAGTCCGTGCTCAAGTAACAGCGGTGGATTGACCGCCAGCACCCGGCAATACGTGTCGGGAGGTGATATGGCGGCGAGGTTCAGCGCGTACCAAGCGCCCATCGACATGCCAATCTGCGCCGGTGGCCCGGTCACTTGGCCCTCGCCCAGTTCATGTCGTAACACTGTCGCGATGACCTGCTGCACGCGCTGGATCAATTTCAGGTCGTCGTCAATGTAGCCGGGCAGATAGCCCTCTGGGGCGCACTGAATGAATTCCCAGTTGAAGTTGTTGCTGAAAAGAGCGACGTGATATCCTGCCCTATGCGCGATCTCTGCCATCGCGAAACAGCGGCCACCTATCCGGTGCGTGCCCAGTCCCGGCATCACATACGCAATCGGTGCACGCTTGGGTTGTGGCCAAAAAGTAAACGGCAGCGGTTTCACGAAGTCGGCCGGGTGGCAGGCGTCCGTGCGGCTGCGCCGGTTGAAGTCCTTATCCTCCGGGCGAAACAGCATGGCAAAAATGGTCTGTGTGTTCGGGGTGTCATCCGCAATACTCATGAGCGGAACATCGGCTACCTCTGCTGCACGGTGTTGGGTGGTGTACAGTTTACTTAGCGTGTAAGGGTCGTAATCTGATGCCATCAGGCCCAACAGAGATCTTGTGCTAAAGGAGATTTCATTAAACCGAAGTGACGCCTTGGAGGCCGGCTCATACGTCGCTGGATCGAGTAGGACATCACCCGCACGACCGATCATGTCCCGCTCCGAGCTGCCCCCGAGTACCGGTATGTGCAGATAAATCTTTGGCGTCCAGCCCCAAGCGCCCAGTGTCTGGCCAAAATCCTCATTCGACGCGGCAATTCCAAATCTCGTCGTGGCTGGGTCACTGAATCCCAGTACGCCGGCTGAGGTGTTGATTACGAACCGTTGGGTCTCCGAGCCGACCTCGGGCCAATTGGCTTGCAGCAGGTTGTTTGCGAGACGTCTCGGATAAAATAAGTTCTGCCGGAAATGCCGCAGGCCGAGCCGGGCGCGCTTCGGCACGATGTCGTTGTAGCCTCGTGCTACCGGTTCCAGCACACCGGCCAGCAGCGTCTTGTCCAGGCTGAACGACAATCGGTTCATCGGCTCAAGCGGATCGGCTAACATCGCTGGTATCAATGCGCCGTCCTCCGGGTGGGACGGCAAGGGCCACGAGTGAAACGGCTCGTCTCTGGATAACCGGATGCAACCGGTGATCCCGGTCAAGACAGCCAGCGCTGCCATTCCTGAACCAACACTTCGAAACATAATTAAACGAAAGACATTTTGTGCCCGTATTCGTCGGCAGGCAAGCGAACCTTTTTCGTGCTACGATCGCCCAAGCGCCGGTTTCTCCAGTTTCAACCAATACTTGACGAGCTGCAAGCGGACCTCAACACTCGGTGCACAAGAAGCCTAAGGCCTCAGTTTTCCGACAAAATGTTTCTATTTTTCATGAGTAAATTTACTTTGCCATGCATCATGGCATTCGCTGTGACCCTGTCTGCCGCGGAGTTGGCCCAGTCCAAGCCGGTCAGCGTGCAGCCGGCCTCCAGCGAAGGTAAACAAGCCATGCGCGGCTTCCAGCTGGCCGACGGATTGTCGGTGTCTCTCGTCGCCGCCGAGCCGTTGTTGGCCAATCCAGTTGCGTTCGACATTGACGAGCAGGGTAATTTTTACGTCGTCGAGTGCTTTCGTCTACACCGCGGCGTTACTGACATCCGCGAGCACATGAATTGGCTCGACGAGGAGCTTGCCTCGCAAAGCACCGACGACATGCTCACCATGTACAAGCGTCACAAGGTGAGGGGGCTTACTGATTTTTCCGATCGCCTTCGACGCCTCACCGACACGGACGGCGACGGCGTGCTCGATCAAGCCACTGTGTTTGCTGACGGCTTCAACTCCCCCGCTGACGGCCTTGCCGCCGGGGTGCTCGCTCGTTACGGCAAGGTTTGGCTCGCCAACCTTCCGCACCTCTGGCTGCTGAAGGATCATAACAACGACGGCGTCGCAGATTCCCGTCAAAGTCTTGCCTCTGGTTTTGGTGTTCGGGTTGGCTTCCTCGGGCACGATTTGCACGGGTTGTGCTTTGGCCCTGATGGCCGGGTGTACTTCAGTATCGGCGACCGTGCTGCATCGGTTGCCACCCTCGACGGCCGCAAGCTGCACACCCCCGAGTATGGCGCAATCTACCGATGCGAACTCGATGGCACCGGTCTTGAGATTTTTCACTATGGATTGCGCAACCCGCAGGAACTCGCCTTCGACAAGTATGGTAATCTCTTCACTGGTGACAACAATTCCGACGGGGGCGACCCTGCCCGCTGGGTGCACGCTGTCGAGGGAGGCGACAGCGGTTGGCGTATAGGGTGGCAATTCCTCGATAGCGCGCCGTGGACGACTCGCCGCGGCCCGTGGCTCGACGAGCGCATGTGCTTCCCCGACGGCGTGGCTGCCCACCGCATCCCACCCATCGCGAACATCGGCAACGGCCCCTCCGGCCTCACCTACTATCCCGGCACCGGCTTCGGTAAACGCTACGCGAATACGTTTCTGATGTGCGACTTCAAGGGCTCCCCGTCGGTCAGCGGCATCCATGCCATCCGGAATAAACCGGCCGGCGCGCACTTTGAGGTTGAGCAACTCGACAAAGTCGTTTGGAATACTCTGGTTACGGATGTCGAGTTCGGCTTCGACGGAGATATTTACATCTCCGACTGGGTCAACGGCTGGGACATCACCGGCAAGGGCCGCCTCTACCGCCTCGCTTCCAATGACGCCGATCCTGAGGCTCAAGTTGTGAAAAAACTTTTTGCCAATGGCTTCACCAAGCTCGCCAATCGGCAGCTTGCCGACCTGCTGAGCCACGTCGACCTGCGTGTGCGCATGGCCGCGCAATTCGAGTTGGCCAAGCGCAACAACGCCGAGGTGCTTGCCGCTGCTGCTACGACCGCCAGCAACCAACTCACGCGCCTTCACGGCATATGGGGCCTGGGCCAGATCAGCCGACGTACCCCAGCGGTCAACAGCCTCGTGTTGCCATTGCTCAACGATGTTGACACAGAGATCCGCGCCCAAGCTGCCAAAGTTTTAGGTGATGCAAATTTTGAAGCGGCACACGGTCCTTTGACCGATTTGCTTGCTGACGCAAGCCCCCGCACCAGCGCCTTCGCTGCCATTGCATTAAGCAAACTCGACAAGGGCGCATACAAGCCGATGGTTGCCATGCTTGAGAAAAATAACGGCGATGATCCCATCCTTCAGCATGCTGGCGCGCTCGCCTTGGCCAACGGCAGCAAGACAGTGAGCTTGGCCAAGCTAGCCAGCCACGGTTCCGCTGCCGTTCGCACCGCCGCCGTCATCGCGCTGCGCCGCCAGCACAGCGTTGAGGTGGGCGCGTTCCTCGCTGACACCGACGCCCAAGTGCGGCTCGAAGCTGCCCGCGCTATCGCCGATGCCCACATCGCCGGTGCTATGCCGCAGCTCGCCCGTTTGGCCAGGCGCACCGGCTTGGCTAAGCCGCTCATGCGCCGCGCCCTCAACGCCAACTACCGTCTGGCCAACGCCAACGCCCTCGCTGCCGTCGCCTCCGACAAGGGGCAGGCGGAGTTCACCCGCGCCGAGGCACTCAACCTGCTCGCTGCATGGGAAAACCCGTCCGGTCGCGACCGCATAAGCGGCCTGTGGCGTCCGGTCTCCAAGCGTGATACGACGGCCGCCACCGGGGCGCTTGGTGGGAAAATCGACGAGATTCTGCGCAACAGCGAAGGTTTGATCCGCAGCGAAGCCATCGCCGCCGCCGCCGTGCTCAAGCTCAATCAAGCCGGTCCCGCGATGCTCACTGTTGTCAGAGACAAGAACGCCGGCGAGGCGCGGGCCGAGGCCCTTCGTGCGCTCGGTCAACTCGAAACCGTGCAGCTATCCGAAGCCGTCACCTACGCGAGCCGATCCGGCAGCACCGCCCTGCGCAGCGAAGCCACCCGGCTGGCCGCCAAGATTAAGCCGGCTGGAGCCACCGACAAACTTGAGGCCGTCTTGGCCAAGGGCAGCATTGCCGAGCAGCAAAGCGCTCTCATTGCGCTGGGTGAAATGAAGGATTCCGCCGCCGTGCTGGCCAAGTGGCTCGACAAACTGCTTGCCGGTTCCGTCGCGCCGCCGCTAAAACTTGAGCTGCTAGAGGCCGCTGCGAAGCGTACTGGTGACATCGTCAAAACCAGGCTAGCGACGTTCAACGAAGCCCGGCCCGATCCGAGACAAAACATTTACGCTCTTGAGCCGTATGCTGAAGTGCTCGAAGGCGGCAACGCTGCCAACGGTAAAAAAATGTTCTTCGAGAACATTGCGCTGAGCTGCGCGCGCTGCCATGTCATCGGAGGGCAGGGTGGCGAAGTCGGCCCCGCCCTCGACGGCATCGGTTCACGTGCCGATCGTAATTACCTGCTCGAGTCCATCGTCAATCCCAGCGCCAAGATTGCCGAGGGGTACGATTTCTTTTTGATCATGCTCAAGAACGGCTCCGGCCACGCCGGCATCATCAATAAAGAGACCGCCACCGAGCTGCTTCTTAACTCCCCGGAGGACGGTCTGGTTACCGTGAAAACTGCTGACATCAAGGAGCGCATCAAGGGCCCAAGCGGCATGCCGCCTGGCTTGCAAATGATCGTCTCCAAACGCGAGCTACGCGACCTCATCGAATACCTCGCCTCTCAAAAAAATGAGGTCAGGTAAGTTTTCCTTTTTACAGAACAGTCGTAGGTTTGAATATCACTACGGCTGTGTTTTTTTCTAATTCTGTTCGACTGGGCGGCAGTCCGCTGCTAGCGTCCGCGCACCTATGAAACCCCTGACATTTTATCTGTCTTTATTTCTGTCCGTCGCGTTGCAGGCATCCGACAAGCCGACGCACTCTGCTGTCAGTCCAGAGCCGCGCAGTGGCAATTGGATGAAGAGGCATGAGTCGTTCAACCAGCGTGTAGCCAAAGGTCACGTCGACTTGATCTTCATCGGCGACTCGATCACGCACGGCTGGGAGGGCAACGGCAGAAGTGTTTGGGCGAAGTATTACGGCAAGCGCAACGCCGTGAACCTAGGCATAGGTGGCGACCGCACACAGCACGTCCTGTGGCGGCTCGACAATGGCAACGTCAAGAATATTAGCCCCAAGGTCGCTGTCGTGATGATCGGTACCAATAATTCGGCGGACGGCCGCAATACCGCCGTGGAGATGATCGATGGCGTGACGGCGGTTATCGACAAGCTCCAGGCCAAGTTGCCCAAGACGGAAATCCTGCTACTCGATATTTTCCCACGAGGCCAGCACATCAACGCGCAGCGCGGCAAGATCCTCCAGGTCAATCAGGTACTCTCTCGGCTGGACACCCGGTTGCACGTGACCTTCCTGCGCATTGGCCAAAATTTCGTCAGTCCCGACGGCAGCATTGCCAAGGACATCATGCCGGACTTCCTCCATCTCACGAAGGAGGGCTACGAGATCTGGGCCAGGTCGATCGAATCGACGCTGGCCAGACTGAAGGGCGAGTAACCCCGCGCACCCGCGCTTGTCCAAGGAGTCAACACGTTGAACGAGTCCGCGCAACCCAGCGACTTCAGCGAGACACTCCGGCTGTTCGACTCGCTGCATCTTGTGGCGATTGGTCTGTCGCTGCTGGCCATCGTCTGTGTGCCGCTCGGTGGTAAGTGCCTCTCCGCGACAAACCGCGGTCGCGCTACTTGGGCGTTGGTAGTGTTTGCCATCGTGCAGGAAATCGTTGACTACGGCAACCGCGCCAGCTACCGCGATCTTAATCTTGAGCAGGATCTGCCACTGCACCTGTGCAACTACAGTCTCGCGATCGCAGCGGTTGGTCTGCTTGCTCGCAATCGGTTCTGCTTCGAGACAGCTTACTTCGTTGGAGCGACTGCGGCTTTGCAGGCGCTGCTCACACCCAATTTCGACGACCTGAAAAACTTCACCGAGTACTTTGTTTACTACATCCACCATGCGCTGATTATTCTTTTCGCCCTATGGAACATTGTCGTGGACGGCATGGTCACGAGCCGTGGTGCTGTGGCTCGCACACTCCTGTTTATCGTCGCGATGATGCTGCCGGTCGGCCTTGCAAACTGGTTAACCGACGCAAACTACATGTACCTCTGTGCACGGCCAGAGGTGAACAACCCGCTCGTGTTCGGCGATTGGCCATGGTACATCGTTAACATCCTTTTCATCGGTTGGATACTCATGCTCATTGCCAATCTGCCCATGCTACGACTGCGTCGTCGCAACACGAAATGAACCGACAAATGAACCGACTTCTGTTAACACTCTTGCTGCCGGCCGCCGTGCTGTCGTGCTTGGCCGCTGAGCCGGGCGGCATCGACCATTCGCGGCTGCTTGCGTATCACGACGCGTCCGGCACTGAGCACGCGGTAAACACCCGGGCTGACTGGGCCAAGCGGCGGCGGCAGATCATCGAAGGCATGCAGCAGGCGATGGGGCCGCTGCCGAGCCGCACCGCGCTCCCGCCGCTTGACATTCGCGTGCGAGGTCAAGCCGATGGCGCCGGCTTCACGCGGCTAAGTATCGACTTCGTCACCGAGAAAAACGACCGCCTTCCAGCCTTGCTCTACCGACCCAAGGCCAAGCGTTTGGTCAAGCGGGCCGGCATCCTTGCTCTGCACCCCACCTCATCCTTGGGGAAACATCGCATCACGAGGGAAGGCGGTGTCCCCAACCGTGCCTATGCCTACGAACTAGCCAAGCGCGGTTATGTCGTTATTGCACCCGATTATCCGCCATTTGGTGATTACAAATACGACTTCGAGTCGGACGAATACGTATCCGGCACGATGAAGGGGATCTTTAATCACATGCGCTGCGTGGATTTGCTGCAGTCACTGACCGAGGTGGATCCCGCGCGCATCGGCGTGATCGGACACTCGCTCGGCGGACACAATGCGATGTTCGTCGGCGTGTTCGACACGCGCATCAGCGTCATTGTCTCGAGCTGTGGCTGGACGCCGTTCCACGACTACTACGGCGGAAAAATTGCCGGCTGGACAAGCGACCGCTACATGCCGTTGCTCAAGACGCGTTACAAGCTCAATCCCGACCGCGTGCCGTTCGATTTTTACGAGGTTGTCGCCGCGCTCGCCCCACGTGGGTTCTTTTCGAGTTCGCCGCTGCATGACAGCAACTTCGACGTGCAAGGCGTGAAGAAGGCTATCCCGAAGGCGCGCGAAGTATACAGGCTCCATGCTCAAGCAGACGCCCTGCAACTTCGCACTCCCGACTGCGAACACGACTTTCCAGTCGAGATTCGAAGGGAAGCTTATCTCTTCATCGACGAAGCCCTTGGGCAAACTTCCATCCGCTAATTAAACGTCCCGTCGTTAGGCCAAGTGCTTGATCATATGAATAGTATTGACGCTTAAGAGAATAATTGAAACGTTACCCGCCGGCCGTCCTTACTGCAGTCCAAACAATTAAACCCGTTGAATTAAAAGCGCCTTGAACGACATATTTATCAGTTACGCGCACATCGACAACGAGGCGTTGACCGAGGAGGATAAGGGTTGGATTTCCCATTTTCATAAGGTGCTCGACACTCGAGTGGCTCAACTGACTGGTGAAAAGCCGCGTATTTGGCGGGATCTAAAACTCGGGGGCAACGATGTGTTTGATCAAGCCATCGTTCATCAGTTCAGCAATGCACGCATCATGATCTCTATCATGTCTCCCCGGTACCTCAAGTCCGAGTGGTGCATGAAGGAGTTGCGGCAGTTTTACGATAATGCCTCTTCCACCAGTGGTGTTTCGATTGATAACAAGTCTCGAATTCTAAAGGTGGTTAAGACCCCGTTCGAGACCAACGATGTTCCCAGCGAAATCCGCAATGTATTTGCTAACATCCTCGGTTTCGAATTTTTTGATGTCGATCCCGATACAGGTAAATTCAACGAATACAACGCAACGTTCGGGGTTGAGGCGAAGCACAATTATTTCTCAAAAATATTCGATCTTGCTCATGAAGTCAGCCAACTGCTCAAGTCTATCCACGATCAGGAATCCGGCAATGGGGCACTTGATTCAGTTTTTGTTGACAGTAAAAAGATCTTTCTCGCGATTGCCACTAAGGATCTCCAGTCTGAGCGTGATCGAATTTACCGGAACCTGATTGAGCGCGGATATCAAGTTTTTCCAGACCAACCGATGCCGCTGGTAGGTCCCGAATTCAAGCAAGCTGTCCGGGAGCATTTGGAAAAATGCGACGCCAGCATTCACCTGATCGGCACCAGCTATGGAATGGTACCCGAGGGCGAGGATCACTCGGTTATCCAAATCCAAAACTCGCTCGCTGCGGAAACGGCTTCGACCCAGGATTTACATCGGTTTATATGGATGCCCCGGAACCAGATCGTCACTGAACCACGTCAGGCTTCGTTCATCGATGATATTCGAAACAACCCGCAAACTTACGAGAGTTCGGACTTTCTTGAAGACTCATTCGAGAACCTTAAATCGCTCGTTCTCGATTATCTCAAGACGGAGCCGAAACCGGCTCCTCCATCCAAGGTTTCCGCAGCCGATTCTGCTGGCACGGAGACCAAGAGTGTCTATCTGATCTACCCACCCAACGATGAGGAAAGCGCAGCACCAGTTGAGGATTACCTGTTCAATAAAGGCCTCGAGGTCGTCGCGCCGGAAGTCGAGGGAACCGAAAGCCAGATTGCCGAGGCGCACCGCCAAAACCTTAACTGCTGCGACGCGGTGATCATCTACTTTGGTTCCGCAAATCGGTCGTGGGTAAATATGAAATTACTGAATGTCCTGCAATCGCCTGGTCACGGGAGGAAGACACCGGTGGAACACAAGCTAGTTATAGTCGGACCCCCTGAACATCGGCACAAGGAACGATTCCGTACACATCAAGCCGAAGTGATGCAGGTTCCTGATACCGCCCAGCTCTCCGCTCTAGACCCATTCATCAACGTAATTCTAAAAGCTTAACCTTTTCTCCAAACCATGAGCAAACCCTTCCCTGGCCTTCGCCCTTTTCAACTTGAGGAAAGTCATCTCTTCTTCGGCCGGGAGGAACAGACCGGCCAACTTCTGGAGCGACTGGGTCATACTCGTTTTCTCGCAGTAGTGGGAGCCTCCGGCAGCGGCAAATCCTCCCTCGTTCGTGCCGGATTGCTGCCCCAGCTTTATGGTGGCACCATGGTCAAAACCTCTGTGAATTGGGAAATAGCCATCATGAGGCCAGGGGGAGATCCCATCACAAATCTCGCTCGCTGCCTCGTCGATTCCGATATCTTTGAAGATCATTCAGGCGATCAGGTGCAACTGTTGCGGACTATGCTCAGCCGCAGTGGCCTTGGTTTATTAGAGGCCTATCGGCAGTCCGAGATTGAGCCCGGCACGAATCTACTGATCCTTGTCGATCAATTTGAAGAGATCTTCCGTTTTCGACAGAGCGGTTCCAAAGCCAGCGAAGAGGCTGCCGATTTTATCGAACTCATTCTCGAGGCCAGTTGGCACGAAGAACTGCCTATTTATGTGATTCTCACGATGCGGTCCGATTTTCTTGGGGATTGCGCTGAGTTCAAAAACCTTGCTGAGGCAGTTAACGAGGGCGAATATCTAATTCCTCGACTGAATCGCCGCCAGCGGGCACTTGCTATTGAAGGCCCGGCAAAGGTAGGCGGTGGCCAGATGTCACCGCGTTTGGTACAGCAACTCCTCAACGACATCGGAGACGACCCTGACCAACTTCCCATTCTTCAGCACTCTCTCATGCGAACATGGGAATACTGGGAACAACATACCGAGGACAAAAGCACACCACTGGATGTGGAGCATTACCGTGCCATAGGGACCATGAAAGAAGCTTTGTCGCGCCACGCGGATGAAGCCCACAATCAACTTCC
>Ga0163108_10000867_pt1 | contig 22263 bp, 19 predicted proteins | sample Fk1155metaG_FD_109644 | JGI IMG/M metagenome (GOLD analysis project Ga0163108, IMG submission 109644) | Marine microbial communities from the Central Pacific Ocean - Fk160115 155m metaG | ecosystem: Environmental > Aquatic > Marine > Oceanic > Photic zone | place: The Central Pacific Ocean...
CAGTTGAACCCGTCTACCAAGCGCCAGTTGAACCCGTCTACCAAGCGCCAGTTGAATCTCCACTTATAGCCTCTCAGTTGGCTCCAACACCTCAAATGTATGCTCAGCAGCAAGTGAATCCGTATCAGAATGTTCAGCCTTACCAGCAAACATATTCTGCTCCACCCTCAGCAGGAACCTATCCTTATCAACAAGGGATGCCTACAAATGTCCCGCCCAATCAACAGATCCCTGTGGGCCAGCCAAAGGGTATTCCTGGGCCAGCGTGGCTAGTCATTGGTTTAATCGTTGGTGCCGCTGTAGGTTTGCTTATTTTTAAGTATATGCCGCAGGATATGGCTGCTGGTTTCCGACCTGATCTAGTAGATAAAGGTAAGGCATTAGTAATCAATGCAAACACAAATATGCCAGCTCAAAATCAAACAGTTGCTCCAGTTGCTCCTCCTATTTCCGTTCCTCAAGAGGAAGAAGCGCCAAATGAGCCAGAGGCTGTTCCTGATTCAGATTTGGAATCTGAATAGTGCTGATAAATTACTTTTTCTTTGTTAAAGAATCAGCTGCCGCTAGCACTTTTTCTGTGTGAGTTTTTGGAGAAACTTTACGGTCAATCCATACTATTTTTCCATCCTGAATAAGGAAGCTTTCTCTGGCGCATATCTTTGGTGTGAAGAGTTTGACGCCAAAAGCTTTTACTAGCACACCTTTCGTATCGGCAATTAGTGGAAATTTGTAATCGTTTTTGTCTTTGAATTTTTTTTGATCTTCGGCCTTGTCCATGCTGACTCCAATGACCTTGATTCCTCTTTTTTTCAAAGATGACATATTATCCCGCAAACTGCAGGCCTGGGCAGTTCATCCCCCTGTATTTGCTTTCGGATAGAAAAAAAGCAAGGTTGTTCCTTGTTTGTAATGTTTGGCAAGATTAATGGCTTTGCCAGTTTCATCACTGACGGTTGGAGCAGGAGCATTGGCTCCGACCTCAATAGAATCTGCTGCGGTGATTTTAGGGTGTATAGCTAGAGCAGCGAGTATTAATGCTGCTTTAAAGGTCAATCGTGCTTTTTTCATTATTAGACAATTTGTAGAATTTTCATCTGTATAGTAAATAAAAAAATAATCTTAAATATAAAATCTATTAAAGTGTCGTGAAAATAAGGTTTGAGGTAGGTTATTATAATTTTAAATGCTATATAATCTTTCTTTCTATTTCTTGTGGATTAAATCAAGTTTGGTTGGAAAGTTAGATCCTTGGTTATCATTATTTTACTCGTGAGGTTATTTCTAATAATATTTTTTTTCTGCCCTCTTTTATTAGCTCAAGGCCAAGAGGGCTCTGCTCCCATTGAAGGTATTCGGAGTAATGATTCAAGATTTCATGCTTTGATGGGTGGGGTTGTAGTTAGTCCTAAAGGTGATATTAAAGCAAATATTGTTCTTCGAGATGGGCGCATTGATTCGGTTGGTGAAAATGTGATCGCTCCAGAAGGGGCTAGAGTATGGGACATGCAAGGTAAGCGTATTTATCCTGGTTTCATTGAGCCTTGGTTAGAGGCGGAGATGTCAGATAAATTTACAGGCAGTCATTGGAATAAAAAGGTAATGCCAGATCGCAATGTATCAGCATTGATCAGTATTGATGAGGATAAATTAAAGTTGATGAGAGGTATGGGTTTCAGCGTCGCTCATACGGTTCCAAAGGATGGAATTTTTAGGGGTAGGAGTGCACTCTTATTGCTTCGGGATGGGGTCAGAGGGGAGCGACTTCTTAATTCATCGGTGGGTCAAGTTCTTGACTTTGATCATGGTGGTGGAGGATATCCTTCGTCTTTGATGGGATCCATTGCTTTGGTTAGACAAACTTTATCTGACGCAAAATGGTATCATGAGGCGATGGCTGCACATTTGAAGGATCCGCCCAGTTCTTTGCGGCCAGCGCACAGTCGAGCCTTAAATGAATTAGAATTGGCTGGCAAGTTCATGTTCATAGCTCGAGACGAGCTTGATTATGACCGTATAAAAACAGTTAAAAATGAATTTAAATTGGATATTGTAGTGAAGGGCAACGGATATGAATATCGACGGCTTAGAGCATTAAAGGAGTTGGGATGTAATATAATAATGCCTTTGAATTTTCCTACGCTTCCTTCAATTGATGATCCGACAAAAGCTTTGGATTATTCACTTGAAGAACTACAGCATTGGGAATTTGCCCCCTCAGGTCCTGCCTTAGTGTCTACGAACGGATTGAAATTTTCTTTTAGTTCACATGGTTTGGATGATCCATTAAAAAGCTTCTGGAAGAGGATGCGAATTGCAGTCAAACGTGGAATGGATCCTAATGATGCGCTCCAAGCATTGACTTCAGTCCCAGCTAAAACGCTAGGGATAGATGATCGGTGTGGAGATTTAGAAGCTGGCAAATTCGCGAACCTTGTAGTTTCTGAGGGGGATTTGTTTTTGGACGAACAATCAAAAATACATACGACTTGGGTTGACGGCATTCCTTACCTTAAGGAATTGAGTCCTGATTTGGACGTTTCTGGGCGTTGGGAAATTAGTGGATTTGGCGGCAAAGAGTCAATTTTATGGGAAATTCCTGAAGGTAAAAACATCAAAGTGAAATACGGAGAAGGTAAAGAATTTTCTGGTGAATGGAAATTAGGGAGACTTCTCCTGTTCCCGCCTTCAGTCATTTTTGGAGAAGAAAAAGGTAATGCTCGCTTGTCGGCATCCTTTAACTCTGAAGAGAAGACTTTGAGTGGAGTAGGAGTGCTATCCTCAGGAAAGACACTATGGTGGAACGCTAAGCGTGTCGGAGGCGTTATTGATAAAAAGAAAGAAGAAGAGGAGAAGTCCGAAATTGAGGATGATGTACCAGATCTTGAGTTTTCTTCCTATCCCGCTGGAGCTTATGGTGTAAGGAATCTTCCTTTAAAACTTTCTGAAAGGATTCTTTTTCGAGGTGCTACAATATGGACTAGCTCTGATCAAGGGATTGTCAAAGGGGCTGATCTGTTAATTGATAAAGGGCGTATCGTCTCTATTGGAAAGAATCTTGCTCTTCCTGAGGGGGTTAAAGAAATAAATGCGTCAGGGAAGCATATCACTCCCGGGTTAATTGATTGCCATTCTCATAGTGCCATTAGCAGGGGAGTGAACGAAGGGACTCATGCCGTTACTGTAGAAGTGCGAATCGGGGACTCTCTTGATCCTACCGATATTTCATTGTATCGGCAGCTTGCTGGTGGTTTAACGACTGCAAATTTATTGCATGGCTCTGCTAACCCCATGGGGGGGCAGAACCAAGTAATTAAATTGCGGTGGGGTTCGAGCCCTGAAGGGTTGCGGTTTGTTGGTGCAAAGCCTGGGGTCAAATTTGCTCTGGGTGAAAATGTTAAGCAATCGAATTGGGGTGATAATAACACCACTCGTTATCCACAAACTCGCATGGGAGTCGAGCAGATCATGAAAGACACCTTCATCGCTGCTTCTGAGTATCGAAAGGATAAAATAAAAGCAACTAAAGAGAATCGGCCTCATAGAAGAAATTATCGATTAGAGGCAGTTTTAGAAATATTAGATGGCGACAGGATTGTTCATATTCATTCATATCGGCAGGACGAAATTTTAATGTTTGTGAGACTTGCTCAAAAGTTTGGCTTTGTTGTGGGAACTTTTCAGCATGTGTTAGAAGGATATAAGGTAGCTGATGCTATTGCCGAGATTGGCGCAGGAGGTTCTACGTTCAGTGATTGGTGGGCATACAAATTTGAAGTATATGATGCGATTCCATATAATGCTGCATTGATGAGTAAGGTGGGGGTGGTTACTTCATTTAACTCTGATGATAGTGAGCTCGCATGCCGGATGAATATTGAGGCAGCAAAGGCAGTCAAGTACGGAGAGGTTTCAGAAGAGGAGGCCCTGAAATTTGTTACCATTAATCCGGCAAAACAACTTCGAATTGATAGTAAAGTTGGGTCATTAGAACCAGGAAAGGATGCGGACTTTGTTATTTGGAATGGGCATCCCCTCTCTACTTATTCTAAAGCGGAGCAAACCTGGATCGAGGGGGTGATTTATTTTGATGTCGAGACCGATAGAGAGTTGCGTAATAAAGCTAACAAGGAAAGATCGCGGTTAGTGAACAGAGTAATTTCGCAGAAAATTAAAAATCCAGAAGATGATTCAAAAAATGACGAGAGCAGTAATTCAAAAGAAGAAACTGTTCAGTTATCGAAAAGGCCGCGCTGGTTGCCAGTAATCTTAAAGCCGTGCACAACAATTACTAGAGGATTGTATCATAACGGGAAGAGTTTGCACACATGCACTAGTGGAAAGTGCTGCCAGTCTAAATAGGATGAGAAACTGTTTTATATTTTACTTAATATGCTTGGGATATTTGCAAATTGCCTTTGCGAATGACAATGTGCCGTCGGCGGAACCGAAAGGAACATTAGTTTTTAGTGGGGCGACCATTCATCCTGTCAGTTCTGATCCCTTTGTCGGGTCAATGTTCATTGAAAATGGGAAGATAACGAAGATTGAAAGAGCTGATTCTGACAAGCCAATCAAAGAGCGTAAATCAGTGAATGTAATTAATTCTTTGGGGAGGCATATCTACCCGGGGATGATTGCATCAAATACAGTCCTTGGGCTCACTGAAATTAGGGCCGTCAGGGCAACTAGAGATATGATCGAATCTGGTGATATTAATCCGAATGTGAGGGCTGAGGTTACAGTGAATCCCGACAGTGAATTGTTGCCGGTTACACGTAGTAATGGAGTCCTTCATGTTTTGAGTGTGCCCCAAAGTAATGGATTAATTGCTGGGCAGTCAGCTTTGATGAAGTTGGACGGTTGGACTTGGGAAGAAATGACAGTAAAACCTTCCGTTGGGATGCATATGCGCTGGCCGAATGTTCCTGATCCCGGGAGGGCTCTAAACGCAAAACAGAAGAAATCTCTTAAAGAAGCTTCCGATAAGACGAAATTGCAATTAAATAAACTTGAAGAAAGTTTCAATAGAGCCAGAGCTTATTTGAAGGCAAAGAATGTAGGCGGCTCATTGCAAAAGACGGACTTGAGGTGGGAGGCAATGGAGGGTGTGTTGGCTGGTACTGTGCCGATATATGTTCACGTTAATAGATTGTTCGAGATTCAAGAAGCCGTTAAATTCTCCGTTGAGCAAAAGGTAAAGATTGTAATAGTTGGAGGTTCAGATGCGTGGAGAGCGATTCCGTTGTTAAAGAAACACAATGTTCCGGTCATTATTAGTCCTGTGAATTCGCTTCCAGGAAGGCGTTGGGAGGATTATGACACGCCGATGGTCAATCCAGTTAAACTTCAACGCGCCGGTGTAAGATTTTGCATCGCGGGCCGTGGAGGATCCATGGATGCACCTCATGAGAGGAATTTACCTTATCAGGCGGCTAGGGCAGCTGCATTTGGGTTGCCTAGAGAAGAAGCCTTGAAATCAGTGACTCTTTATCCTGCACAGATCCTAGGAGTTGATGATAGGCTCGGATCTCTGGAAGAGGGAAAAGATGCTACTTTCATAATAACTTCAGGAGATCCTTTAGAGGTAACTACGAAAATTTTGAATGCTTATATTGGCGGGAGGCCAATAGACATCTCGAATAAGCAGACTCGATTATACGAAAAGTATAAAAAGAAATATCTACAAAAAAATAGAGGTTAATTGTAGTTCTTATTAGAGTAATATCTTTTTACACTCTCTATCTGATTGAGTTCCTTTTTCAAGAATCCTCATGCATTCGACGCCATCAGAGAAATTTGGATGTATGGGTTCTTTGTTTGCAATTGCGTTTAAGAAATCTGCTGAGGCGTGCGCAAATGTGTGCTCATAACCGATAATGTGACCTGGAGGCCACCAATTTCCTGCATATTCGTGAGCAGGGTCTGTTGCGAGGATTTTTCTATACCCCTGCTCTTCTTGAGCATCTGAAGAGGAAAAGTATTCTAATTCATTCATTCTTTCTAGATCGAAAACGACACTTCCGTTGCTACCATTGATTTCAAATTGATTTCTATTCTTACGTCCGCTGGCATATCGAGTGCATTCGAATGAGCCTACGGCGCCATTTTTGAATTCAACTGACATAAGTGAGGCGTCATCGACAGTGACCTCTTCTTTATTTGAATTTTCCGATGGGCGCTCATTAACGAATTTTGGTTTAATGCAAGAAATTGATGAAACCTCGCCAATGAGATAGCGAGCAAGATCAATGCAATGAGAGCCGAGGTCAATGTGCGGTCCTCCGCCCGAATACTCATGCTGTAATTGCCATCTCATTGGGGCTTTAGGATCGGCAAGCCAGTCCTGTTGATAAGTGCTTCGCCAATGGTATAGTTTGCCGAGTTTGCCATCTTCAATGAGTTTCTTTGCGAGCCTTATTGCCGGGCACCTTCGATAATTGTGATTGAGGTAATGAGTGATGTTGGCTTCTTCTGCAGATTTAAGCATCGATTCGGCTTGCTCTAGATTCAGGGCGAAGGGTTTTTCACAGAAAATATGCTTACCATTATTAGCCGCAGCGATTGCCATGTTGTGATGTAGATATGTTGGTGTTGCTATGTCAACAATATCGATATCGTCTCGGTTAATAACATTTTCCCAATCAGTTGAGATTTCTTCCCATCCCCAGTTACTGGCAAATTTGGCGAGCTCATTCTCATTACGGCCACATGCGACTTTAAGTATTGGTGTAGCATCGAGTTTAAAGAATTTTTCTGCTTGTTTCCAGCCGTTCGAGTGGGCCCTTCCCATGAACTGATGTCCTATGATTGCAATGTTTAGAGGTTTAGACATGGGATTATTGTGAATAATTAAATTGTTTAAATGAAGTAGAGACCAATGAGGCCAGTTATTTTGTGTAATAAACTTCTGGAGAAATTTGTTGGGAGCTTATGTTTGGCCCTTCATAGGAAACATCTAGTTTCTGATCGCCGCTATTCTCGAAGAAGGTAATGCTAATTGGATGCATTCCTGCCCTTAGGCGTATCAGCCCAACTGAGCTTGTCACTGCATGCAGGCCATCATTATCTACAAGAAGTTGATTGCCTATTGATAGTTGGCTTCCGTCATCCGAGGACAGCTTAAAAGTGTATAGACCTTCATCTTTAATTTTTATAAATCCAGTAAAGCGCAAGCCGTAATCTTCACCACTCTCAGAAATAAATGCTTGTTCTGTGGGTATTTTGACGGTGCCTTCCTTTACTGTTTCTAATGAATTGAAGTCCGGTAATTTATCCCACTTTCCGGAAAATGCTTCGAAATGTATTCCTGGTTTCATTCCTTCTTCAGGGACAGGATCTAGTAGCTCTAATTCTGATAACGTTAGTCCTAATTTTTTCTTTTCTTTTTCATGGATGTACTCGATTTCGAGTGTTTCTTCAGGGCTCCTATTAATTAAAGTGAATAAATATTCAAACCCATTTTTAACTAAGGATTGATCAATTTTCGTTATGATATCACCCGCAACTAAACCTGCTTTTTGTGCGGGTGATCTATCTTCTACTGATAAAATCTTGGCAGTTGGGTCATACATATCAATTTTGACCCCGATCCAGAATCCGTACCGTAACTCTGGAGATAGCATTTGTGGGAAGACTTCCCTGACTCTGTCGATGGCGATGGCGAAATTAATATTCTCGGAGCCGAGTTGCTTTGATGTGATTGTCCCTATTTGTTCACCTAGGGCATTAATTAAAGGCCCTCCGGAATTTCCACCGCTCACGGCTGCGCTAGTCTGTATCATCCAAGGAAGAAAGGCTGCACCTGTAGAGGTGGAGCGATTAATGCCGCTTATGATTCCTGTGGAAACTGAATGATTTAAGCCCCCAGGGTTTCCAATTGTTAAGATTGGTTCTCCTAGCATCAGATCATTGCTTCGGCCGATCGGAAGAGGGTGCAAAGGGTTCTCAGTATCAATTTTTATTATTGCCAAGTCTTCTGAGCTCATTCTGGCAATTGTTTTAAATGGTAGAGGGGGTCTCCCATATAAAATTGCATTACCCTGTATAATTTCACTTATGACGTGATCATTGGTTAGAAGGTACCCTGATTCATGAATCACAGAAGCGCTTCCTGCCTGCACATTGTAGACTCCAGGTGTTCCAGATTCTTTAAATGTTTGAATGGAGGCGACCGAAGGGAGTGAATTTTTGATTATTTGTACGGTTTTAGTGATCCGTTCTGGGGCTGGATCAGCGGTTGTTTCCTGTCCCCTACTCGATATTAAGCATGCACTGTGCACAACAAAAAATATGAGGATGTTTATTTTGAGGGATGGAGAGTTCATAATTTACTCAAGGAATTAGATAATTCTCTATATTGTCGATCAGAGCTTTTAGCTGTTATCAGGATCCCTTTTTAGTAATCCGTTAATTGCTCTTTGTTCGGCTTTTTGATCAAATTTAGGATTTGGTTGCGTGGGAACAGGGGCTTTAACTTGGGACCTCCATTTGCGTAGCTGTGAGAGCAAGGACGAAGCGATGTCAGGTTGATCGGTTGTAAGATTCTTGCTCTCGCTAATATCATTGTCCAAGTTAAAGAGCTCGGTCCGTCCATCTTCGAAATATTCTATGAGCTTCCATTTTCCTTTTCTAATTACACTGCAGGGCCGTGCTCTGAACAGGGGGTCGGGTTGTTCGTTGTGTCTTTGATAGCTTTGCAGATAGGCGGGAAAATGCCAATACAAGGATCTTTCCTTAATCTCTTCTTCTTTCAGTAATGGGATTAAGCTGATTCCATCCAATTTATGATCTTTGTTGATTTGTCCTCCCGTAATTTCACAGATCGTGGGATACAGATCTACTGCCGTGATCGGTGTGTCGCACTTGGATCCAGAGCGGACTACTTTTGGCCAGTTTACGAAAAAGGGGACGCGTATTCCTCCTTCGTAGTAAGTCCCTTTATAACCTTTGAGCGGGTGCATTGAGGTGGCAGGTCCGTATCCTCCGTTATCAGAGTAAAAAATGATGACTGTTTTTTCTTTTATACCTAGGGAATTAAGGGTGGATATAATTTTCCCTACCCCATCATCGACACTCTTAATCATGGCAGCCATGGTAGTATCTTTGTGCAATTTTCCAGGAGGTTTATTTCTAAAGTATTCCTTGTCTTTGTTCTTTGCTTGGATTGGAGTGTGAACTGCAAAGTGGGTGAGGTATAAGAGCCATGGCAGTTTGCTTTTTTTATTGATAAACTTAATAGCTTCTGAAGTGAGGGTGTCTGTTAGGTATTCGTTTTTATCGACCTTGGTGAGTCCTTTAATTTTCCCATGTGGAGGGAAATATCCTTTTGGTGGGCTTCCCGATTCACTGCCACCAATATTAAGATCAAAGCCGTGAAGTGTTGGATCGGAACTTAAATGCCATTTTCCCATGGATGCGGTGGCATAACCCGTTTCTTTAGCAACTTTAGCCCAAGTCGGAATCTCCGGACTTAATGTATTGGTTCCAGGAATGTGAATGAGTCTGCGATACGCAGATTTCCCCCTTGGTCCCGTTCCTACATTATATATTTTGTGACGTGGGCTGTATTGACCCGATAAGAGACATGCACGAGAAGGCGCGCAATTAGCAGCGCCTGCATAAGCGTTTGAGAAAACCATTCCCTCCTTGGCTAGACTATCTATGTTAGGAGTTTCATAAAAGTCTGATCCAGCGTAACTGGTGTCCCGCCAGCCGAAGTCATCTAGGTAAATGAATAAAATATTGGGCCTATCCTCGTTTGCTTTTGAAAGCACAGAGAATAAAAGAAGAAAAGCTGCAATTAGACGCATGGAGAGGAGGGGGTGAGATACTCCTTGAGTGCTTAACAGGTGGTTAATCCTCCTAGAGCTCCTTGATGCGGATGTTTCGCCACTGGACAGTGAACGGACCGGATTTTTTCCCAATGCCGTGTACCTGTAACCCGATAAGCCCCTTGGAGTGGGTCTTGTATATGGGCTCATCGGTCAGGTCGGCAATGGCTTCACCGTTGATCCATGTCTGGATGCGTGGGCCCTTAGCAACAATCCGGTATTTGTTCCACTCGCGATCCTTGAAATGCTTGTGCGGCTTGAGCTCAGCCTTTGGAGTGAGCCAACCGCGACCTGTTGCCTCCCCGTACACATATCCTGCCTCGGCACCCTTTGCTCCACTGGCCTCAATCTCGACTTGTGGGCCGTTGACCCTTCCGCCATACTTGTCCTCCGGGTTGCGCAGTTGTGAGCGGATCTGCACGCCAGAGTTGAGTTTGTCGTGGCAGGCTACCTCAAACTCCAGTTCAAAGTTGCCGTAATGCTTCTCTGTGCAGAGAAAGGTGTTGCCACTGCCCTCCGCGGTGGTTCCCAGGATGGCGCCGTCCTTGATGACATAGGTGGCAAAGCCGCTTTTCACCTGCCATCCGTCAAGGGTCTTGGTGTCGGGGGTAAAGAGGGATTTCCATTTACCCTTGCCTTTTGCTGGCTTATCGGAGGCGTCCTTGTCGAGGTTTTGCTGAATCCATTTGGCTAGGGTGCCACTGCCACGTCCATAACCGCCGGGCAACGGGCGCAGGTCACGGGTTTGGCGGGCCGGAGGATCGCCCCAGTGGGCGGGAAACTCCTTGCCGTTGGGTGCCTTTACGGCATTAACGACTGGAAGAAGGGCTAGAGTGATGAGTAGGGAAAGAATTCTGGTTTTCATGGGTCAGTTTTATATTTAATAATATTAAGCTACAAATGTTCTTTTGGTCTATCTAGAAAACATTTCAATTTTGGGAGTGATACACACAGAAACAAATGTAATTATCAACTTAAGCAAATTACCATATTATAAGTCAAAAATTATTATTTTATTATATCGCATTATGCCGGAACCCTCATTTGAAAATCAATCTGAAGAAGCCGATTTATTTTCAGGTGAAGAGGCAGATTCATTAGAGGGTTTACCTGTGCCAGATGTAGACCTTGATGGGAATGAGGATGCTTTAATTATAAGAAAATCAAAAAGGACAGAGGTCGATGGCAGTATAGATGGTACTGAAGAAGTAAAAATTTACAGAGGGAAGGGGTCGGAAGATGAAGTTGTTGATGCAACTTACAGTGAGTTAACTGAACTTCCTGATTCGAATGGTGCTAGGGAAGAGTTAAATAATTCTGAGGACCTTAATCTGGGTGCAGATATTTTTAGTTCAGTAAAGCTTCCAATTGGTTTGGTTCTTGAGCCCCTTTATCAGAAAGAAAGGAGTGGATTTAAAGTTAAGGTGGTAGTTTGTATTGCGGTTAGTCTTTTTACGGCCATTGTTTTTTTGGTATGGGGTGACAAAAACAATGACTCTGGTGGCTCAGATGATAATTTGAAGGGTCCATCAAATTATTTAGATGATCTCCTTCTGAAGTCATTAGTTCCCATTAAAGGAGAGGATGCGGCTGATACTCAATTGCGTGTTAGGGATACACTTGAAAAGTTTTTTGGTGCGACAAAAAAAGAAGAGCTTTACGGAGTTATAAGAAAGAGTGGCGACGTTTCAGATTCTTTTGCGGATTATTATTCAAGAAACGAATTTTCGCTTCCTAAGCTAAATGGCATTGGATCAGTTTTAAAATTTCAAGATCCCCCTAATTTCTGGATCGCAAATATTACAGTCCAAGATGAGATTCGAGCGCGTTCTGTAATATTGGAAGATTCTGATCTTGGGTTCCTAGTGGATTGGGAGGAGTTTGTTAGGTACAGCTCTCTGAGTTGGAAAGATTTCATTGATACTAATAGTTTAGAGCCAATTAATTTTCGCGTTAGAGCAACTCTTGATGTGAATCCGGGTTTTGCATTTCCAGATAGAGAAAAATGGATATGTGTTCGCATTGATGACTGGAAATCAGATGATATTCTATTTGGCTACGTTCTAGCTGGCACTAAATTGTCACAGAGAATTCAAAACGTTTTATATGATGAATGGCAGAAAGATTGCATTCTTAGGCTTCAGTTTCCTGAGGATGCCAGAGGAGGGATTAATCAAGTGCACATTATAGATTTAATAAATGACAGTTGGGTTGAATTTGACTAATTTGCTTGGTTATGATTAATCTTTTTATTTGAAATCAGTGAGGTTCCATTGTTTTAGTTCATAAATTTAAATCACCTAAATAAAATGGGAATTGAAGATTCGGCAGTGACTAAGGGAGATCCCGTTAAGCAATTTTCACTAATGCTAGAAAATCGCATCGGTGCTATGCATTCGATGATTAAATTATTGAATGATTCCAAAGTTTATGTGCTTGGTTTTAGCATACAAGATTCCTTTGATGTAACTATTCTTAGGCTAGTTGTTAGCGATCCAGATCTTACCGAAACGCTCTTTATTGAAAAAGGGATTCCTTATGTTGTTAATGAGATTGTTGTTGTCCAATTGAGTGAAGGTTCGACTTCTATTGCTCCATGCCTTGCTGCTTTGTCTGCTGCGGAGACTAACATACATACTAGCTATCCACTCAATATTAGTAATGAGGGGAGGTCCCTTGTGGCTCTGAGTGTAGAGGATGCAGATTTTGCTTCTGTTGCCTTGCAGAATGGAGGCTTTAAACTTTTATTTCAGGGTGATTTAAGTCGCTAGTAAGATCACTTATTGAGTAGCGATTTTCGCTACTTTATGTGCCGTTTTAATCTGGCCGTTTTTCTTTGCGGATTTACGCATGGACAACCATTTCGTGCCGTTATCCTTTAGTATATTTTGAATTGTTGAGCTTAGATTATTAGGATTAATTGTAATTAATCCTGCTCCGCAATTAGCTATTAATTCTGCGTTTCCTTCTTCTTGTCCAGGGATCATAGAGTCTATAATCATCGGGCATGATGAGGTGAGCGCTTCTTGGACTGATGCTCCTCCGGCTTTGCCAATGACCAAATGATGTGTGTTTAGTAGTTCAGGCATATTGTTTGTCCATTCAATAATTTCGGTTTCATTGTCTGTCTCAACATTGACTGTGTTTCTTAATCTTTGTGCATGTCTTCCTAGGACGATTGTTAATGAGATTTTGCAGGTTGAAGTTTTCTTTATTTTATTAAGGGCTTTGAGAGTCTCTTTGACGTGCTTTGTTTTTGCAGCTGGGGTATAAAGTATTCTGAATGGGTTTGGAGTTTTTCTTTCTATTCGCTTGGGAGAGTAATTCTCAAATAATGGAGATACCGGGAAGCCAGTGATGTGAATTTTTTCTTCGGGGATTCCATTTTTTAGAAAAAAATCTGCCGATATTTGGTCCAATACTAGGAAATGCCCTGAAGTTTTATTGAGCCATGCCCTATTGATCGACTTTGAATCAGTTACCATGGTGATCAGTTTGAATGGTAGTGGTTGAGTTCCAAAGATTCTCTCTATTAGATTTCCGTATAAAGGATAAGTACTTATGACTGCTTTGGGTTTTGTTTTTTGTAGGTAGGCAGCGGTGCCGTGGGTGACGGTAGGCATGAAGTCGAAGGACCCATCTCCAAATGAAATATTATCTGCTATCCGATATAGCTGTTCCCATATGCTGGGGCATCGAGTAGTAATAATTCGGTAGCCTTTCGTAAGGCTCTGCATTATTGATGGGTGAATTGTGTTGAGTAGATCTAGGGCCCCGCTATTGGGGATATTTAAATCATTTAGTGCGGCAACGATGTTTTGAGCGGCGGTATTATGACCATCACCAAAGGATGCAGTTAAGACTGATACGAAATTATCTTTTCCAGAGGTTCCCCCCTTTTTACTTTCGTTTTCCTTTAAGTTGTTCCGTCGACTATGAGGCAAGGTATCTATCTTACTTGTTTAAGGTCAGAATTAATAGACCTAATAATTCTGGATGGATTTTTGTATAGATAGAATGCTATGATATTATCTATGAATGTCGATGGTAAAGCTTACCGAACGGTTTGGACTGATAGTGAAAGCCCCAGTTTTTCTGTGAAAATAATTGATCAGAAAAAGTTGCCATTTTTCTTTGAGGTTAAAGAGCTTTTGTCTGTCTCTGATGTAATTAGAGCAATCGCTGACATGCATGTAAGAGGAGCTGGATGCATTGGTGTTACGGCAGCTTATGGAATGTGGTTGGCGGCTAAGGAGAGTCGTGGAGATTCAATTCAATTAGAGTCTTTGGCAGATGCTTTAATGAATTCTAGGCCCACTGCAACAAATCTATCGTGGGCTGTTCAGAGGCAATTATGTGCGTTAATTAATGCCGATCCTGCGGATTGGACTAAGATTGCCCTGAAAGAAGCTGAGTTAATTTCTGACGAAGATGCTAATTGGTGCCGCAGTATTGGGGATAATGGAAAGGAATTGCTTTTTGATATAGCTAAGAATAAATCTGATGATAAAGTCGTTAACATACTCACGCATTGTAATGCTGGTTGGCTCGCATTTTCTGATTGGGGTTCTGCTACTTCCCCCATTTATGCGGCGCATAGGGATGGTTTACCAATTCACGTTTGGGTTGATGAGACGCGTCCATTGAATCAAGGTTCGCGTCTTACTGCATGGGAACTAGGCCAGGAAGGTGTTCCTCATACGGTAATTGCAGATAATGTGGGGGGGCATCTTATGAATATAGGAAAGGTTGATATTGTTATAACCGGCACTGATCGAACGACTCGATACGGGGATGTCGCTAACAAGATTGGCACTTATCTTAAGGCTCTTGCGGCCCATGATAATGGAATTCCTTTTTATGTGGCCTTACCTTCTTCTACTTTTGATTGGATCGCGTCTGAGGGAGGGCTTGAAATTCCAATCGAGGAGCGTAACGAAGATGAGGTCAGAAAGATCGAAGGGCTGTCTGATGCGGGAGAATTGATTGATATCGATCTCGCGGAGTCTTGTGTTTCATATGCCAATTATGCATTTGATGTAACTCCATCTAGGCTTGTGACGGGCCTTATTACTGAACGTGGCGTGTGTGATGCTTCAGAAAAGGGGGTTATGGAACTGTTTCCTGATAAAAAACAACTTTGCAGTGGTTGATTTAAATTGTTTTTATCGTGGTTCGACAAGTAGACAGCGACAAGCTATATGAATTGTAATGGCATTAGGCAGATTTATTAGTTTTGAGGGCTCTGAAGGATGTGGTAAGTCCACGCAGATCAAGCGTCTTTGTGAACGACTCCAAGGAACTGGGCATGAGGTCTTGCTTACGAGGGAGCCTGGGGGTACTGAGTTGGGGGAATGTATCAGAGACCTGTTGCAATATGCGCCTGAAGGCGAAGATATGACTTCAGAAGCCGAGCTCCTTTTGTTTGCTGCTAGCCGTGCACAGCTTGTGAGAAGAGTCATTGAGCCAAAAATAAATTCAGGTGCTTATGTTCTGGCTGATAGGTTTCATGATTCTACGACAATCTATCAAGGAATTGCACGAGGACTAGGAGAAGAAATTGTTTCGGTAATGAATGATTTTGCGGTTGGTCATTGCCTTCCTGACTGTACGTTTTTATTGGATATAAGTGTAGCTGAAGGTCGTGAAAGGATTCGAGCTAGGTCTGGTGGGGAAGAGGATCGAATGGAGAGAGAGCCTGATTCTTTTTTTGAAAAGGTACGTGTAGGATACCTCGAACTTGCAAATAATAATCCTGAAAGGTTTGTGCTGCTTGACGCTTCTAAATCTGCCGATGAATTGGAGTTGGAAATATGGGGCAATTTAAATAAAAAGTATGGCGTTGGATCTTGATAGCGCTTTTGAATATTTGAATAAATCCTTTTCCGCAAGGAGGCTTTCTCATGCTTACCTTATTACCGGACCTGCTGGGAGTGGAAAAAAAGAGTTAGCTTTGCGTTTAATTTCGTTGGTTAATAAAATTCCTCAAGAAGGATCCTTGGCTGATGTGGTATCGGAGAATGTTCGGCTAGTTCAACCAGAATCAAAGTCACGGAGAATTAAAGTTGAGCAGGTACGCGAACTCGAAGAAATGTTTCATCAGAAAGCAAGTAAGGGATCATATAAGGTAGGAATTATTGAAGATGCGGAGAGACTAGGAGAGCAGGCTGAGAATGCATTTTTGAAAACACTGGAAGAGCCCCCTTCGAATTGTTTGATGCTATTAATAACGGCGTTTCCTGAACAGTTACTTGATACTATTCTTTCTCGTTGCATCGAGGTTCCTCTGATGCAAGCCAGTTCAAATATAGCAGCTAATGAATACGGTGACCGGCTCAGGGATCTTCTCGAACGGGTTCGTCCGGCCGGAGAAATTTCAGATGCACTTAAAATTGCTAGAGCTTTTTCTGGCATACTAAAGGACGCTAAGGAAAAGTCAGAGAAAGAGGAGGATAAGGAGAGAAAGTTAGAATCTGAATCATTTGCAAAAACAACTGACGGGCGTTGGTTAAAGGATCGTGAGGATTATCACAAAGCTATTGCTCAGTCCCGGTATTTACGAATTCGTGCTGATTTACTTGAAGTATTAATTTCATGGTTCGGTGATGCGCTTCGACATAAAAAAGGATACGCAAGATTGGACTTTTCGCGACATTCTGAATTTACGTTAAATTTATCCAAGGGGGCTTCATCGGATGAATTAATGAAAAAAATGAGCTCTTTGGAGCGGTTGAGAGATGATCTTGGAACTAACGTTCAAGAGTCCCTTGCAATTGAAGTGAGTTTTCTTGAGGTTTTTGCGAATAATAAGAATGGCTAAGGTATAAGGGCTGTCTAATCGGGCATATTTAGTTTGAGATGCGAATATTAATTGCTCCAGATAAATTTAAAGGGACCATGAGTGGGTCTGAAGTTGGGGAAGTAATAGGAAATGTTTTAGGAGATCATGAATGCCGAATCTTTCCTGTGGCCGATGGGGGAGAGGGGACAGCTGAGATAATTGGCCGTGCCCTCGGAGGGGAGTGGGTCAAGTCTCAGGTAAAGGGGCCATTAGGTGATCAGGTCGATGCTGGTTTTTTTCTTGTAAGTGATGAGAGTGGTGGTGGTACTGCTGTCATGGAAATGAATGCAGCTTCAGGGCTTGATCTTGTTCAGGGTAAGAAGCTAGATCCTTGGGCGGCTTCCACTCATGGCACTGGAGAGTTGATTATTGAGGCTAGAAACTTTGGTGTTGATAGGATTGTTTTGGGCATTGGAGGAAGTGCAACAAATGATGGCGGAGCAGGAATGGCGCAAGCTCTGGGAGTTCATTTTTTTAATGATGAAGGATTAGAAATTACTGAGATTCCTGAGAAGTTGATGGAAGTTGATCAAATTTTTCCAGAAATCAGATTGGATCTCCCTGAAATTATTGTTGCCTGTGATGTCAGAAATCCTCTATTGGGTGAGAATGGAGCTACTGTAGTCTATGGTGAGCAGAAGGGCATAATTCAGAAAGATATGGAAAGGCAAGAAGCTAGGCTGTTGAGGTTTGCAGATCTTGTGGAATCTGAAATGGGTAATGCTTTCAGAGATGAGCCAGGCGCTGGGGCCGCGGGGGGGTTGGGGTTTGGACTCATGTCTTTTTGTGAGGCGGAATTGCGATCAGGTTTCGATGTGGTGGCAGAGAGTATAGATTTAGAGTGGGTTATGGCTTCGTATGATTTAATTATAACTGGGGAAGGTTGTATGGATTCACAGTCATTGATGGGCAAAGCGCCTTGCGGGGTTGCAAAAATGGCTAGGAAGCTAGGCAAGCCTGTAATGGCAATATGCGGCTGCGTGTATGGCAAGGAAGCTCTTGAAAATGATTTTGATGTTGTTCTCTCTCTAGTTGATGAAAATACAAATATTGAAGAGTCCATGTCTAATCCTCGGGAAGTTTTAAAAAACAAGGTTGATTCTTGCCGCCAAATGATTGAGCAATTGGTATCGTGAAAAAAGCTATCGTTCTTTTATTTGCAGGCCAAGGGGCTCAAGAAGTGGGTATGGGATATTCTTTATCTGAGACTTATTCTGAGGTTAAAGAAATTATAGCAACGGCAGATGAGGAGTTGGGGGTTGAGCTTTCTGAGGTAATGTTTACTGGTCCGAACGATAAGCTGACTCAAACTTCATGGTGCCAGCCTGCTTTGTATTTGCATGGTTTAGCGTGTTGGGAAATGCTTAAAAAAAACTGTCCTTCTTTAAATCCTGTAGCTGCAGCTGGATTGTCATTAGGTGAATTTACAGCATATTCAGCGGCAGGATCATTCAGTTTTTTAGATGGATTAAAGTTGGTGGCGAAGAGGGGGGAGTTCATGGATGATGCATGCGCTATGACGGATGGATCAATGGCAGCTATCATAGGGGGCAATGAAGAATCTGTGCGAGATCTTGCTAAAGAATATGATGTTGACGTGGCAAATTTAAATGCTCCTGGGCAGATAGTGATTTCCGGCTCTCGGGATAATATTCTTGCTGCTGTCAATAAAGTGAAGGATTTTGGATGCAGGATGGGGAAAGTTCTAGAGGTAGCAGGGGCCTATCACTCTAGATTAATGGCAGGAGCTCAGGACAAGCTAGCTCATGAACTAGGAAGCTTTGACATTACTCTGCCGAATTTTCCTGTTATATCGAATGTTGATGCGAAATCTATTGTGGATACAGGTTCGATTAGAGCCTCTCTTGAGAGGCAAGTGACTGGATCTGTTCGCTGGTCTGAGTCTATGGAATTTATTTTAGATTCGAGCCCCGAAGTAACTTTTGTTGAATTTAGTCCAAAGCCTGTTTTGGCAGGACTAATGAACAGGATTAGCCGTGAAGCGGAAGTGCTAACAGTAAGTGGCCCTGAATCTCTTGAGGAGGTGACAACAGCCCTATCTTAATGTCAATTGAGTGAGCGCAAATCACCTTCACGTTTTGTGATCCCCTCCTTATCGAGTCGTTCCAAGAATGGGATTACAATTCTTCGAGTCGTTCCAAGTATCTTACGGATATCTGCAGCAGTTGATGGCCCGTTGGAGGTTATGAATCTTTTTACTTTTTCTACAGAATCTTCAAAATGAGAGGATAGGAGTATTGCTTTATCGTCTAATTGAATAGCTTCTCCTGTTTCCAAGAGGAATTGCAGAGCAGATGAATCGTCATCGCTTTTTACTAATTCTTTGGGGGTAGGTGGCTCTAGAGGACTTGAATTAAGTGCATTACGTATCCGCTTACCTGCTAATTGTAACTTGTCGGGGAGCCGGGGGCTATGATCCTTTCTTCGGATTATAGTTCCACTCCTGATGTATTCACCAGTTTCTAGAGTCTCTACTAATATTTCAAAGAGCTTAGGGTCAGGGAGGTGTTTTTTCATGAAACTTCTGAGCATATTAATATCAATGCCGGGAAGTTCTGGGTGTTTATTGTGAATAGTATCAATTCTTTTAGAGGCGACTCCTACCAAATCAAGCCACCATTTTTTGTCAAATATCCACGGCCCTGAGTTTATCGCATCTATTTGTTCTAGTGCTTGATTAATATGGGCACTTGAGAAGCATGACTGTGTTAATATTTCAGAAGAGGGGAGGTATTGATCGCGAGTTATAAGAGATTGAAGAAATGATTTTGCGCAGTCAGTTGATGAGGATCGAGTTTTAAGAAATTCTTTTTGTTCTTGGGATCTATAACTTCGGCGAGGAGGAGTTGGATCTAGGATAGTTCCTCCGGCAATAGTGAATCGTTTTGACCAGTCTCTTAAGACGAACCGATCTCCTGCGTGAGTGTAAGCAGGTTTGTCTAATCGGATCTCAGCGAGCGCTTGTTGGCCTGGTTCGAGTTCTATATTATCAAAAAACAATAATTTTCCTGAAATATTAGAGCTGCAGTGGTGAAATCTAATGCGCTGAGCATGATTTATCGGCCCAGCCTTAGACTCTCTTTTAGTTCTTTCAATTAAGGCATGGATGCGACGAGAAGGTGATCCTATTCCCTCAATTGTGACAGTGTCGCCACGTTTGACGCCGCTCCTAGATTTCCCTTTTCTGATTTCAACGTCAGGGATATTGAGTGCGGTTCTCATGCCGGGAAAAGCTTCCGAAACTTCGTGTTGATGATTTTGAATTGCGCGGATTGTCGCTTCAGATGAGTGCGGCTGAATGATGGCCTTTTGCCCTTTTGTGAATTTGCCTCCAGTCATGGTTCCAGTTATGACTGTTCCTACCCCTTTAGGCGAAAATACCCGGTCCACAGATAGTCTTGGCTTTTGAATGTCAGGAGGAGGGGTGACTTTTTTAATTTCTTGGATTAGAGCCTCTCGTAATTCTTCAATGCCATCCCCGATGAGTGCGCAAACAGGAATAATCGGAGCATTTTCGAAGGCGCTACCCTTTAGAGACTCTGAAACCATTTCAGATGAAAATTCAATATCATCAACGGAATCGGATTTAGTTAGAGCGACTACAGCGTTGCGAACATTTAAGTATGTTAGAACATGAAGGTGCTCTTCTGACTGGGGCATCCACCCATCATCGGCAGCCACGACAAACATTGCTACATCCACAGAGCCTGCGCCAGCGACCATGTTTTTGACGAAGTCAGCATGACCTGGAACATCAATGAGCCCGAGGCTGTATTTTTTTTCAGGGTCCTTAGAGTCATTTAATAAGAGATGCGCGAATCCAAGATCAATTGTCATTCCTCGCGATTGTTCTTCGGGCAATCTGTCTGGATTGGTTCCGCTCAAAGCTTCAATTAGAGTGCTTTTGCCATGGTCTATGTGCCCAGCAGTCGCAACAATGTAATTACTGGCAGCACTCATTTTATCTGGGAGTGCCGAATTAATTCGAGGCTCATTGTGCAAATGGGGCAAGAGGCATACGTTAATCCATTTGGTTTTATATTAGTTAAACTATTGGGAGGTTCAGCTGTTTCCTGAGTCCACCAGTATGCCTTTTTGAAATGTTTAGTGTATTTTTTCGGATGTCCAAGTATGCCATTGCTGAGAAGGATTACATGTAGCGATTCGTGTCGAATGAGCCATTCTGGGATGCTTCCATCTGCATGGGCGAAGTATACAGCAGCCACATTGTCTGATCCTTTCCAAGAAGTGAGGCCTCCTTGGAATTTATTGCGGATCTTGGCGACTGGCATGCCTCTCCAGTCTTCATATTTTGCTGATACTGGATCATGCACTTTGATCGCATCGCCTTTGAATCTTTTGCCGGTTTTTTTTTCTAGGTCTCTGATTTGTCCTTTGATCTGTGAAACGAGCCATTGGTTAGGATTTTCTTTTTCCTTGGGTGCTATAAATGCAGGTTCACTGTATGGGCGATGACATCCGGTGAGGATGAATGCAAAAAATAGAGCTAAGACTGATATTTTTGATGTCATTTTAAAAAAACAAAAATGGAGTTAACAGTAACACGAGATTTGATAGTGAAAAGCATTGGAGTTTGATATCATTATTAGTATTAATTAACAATAAGGCTTAGGTGTGAAATTTTCATGATAAGTTTTGTGGTTTAAATTAATCGCAAATGCTACTTAAGTTAATTTCAAGGTATCTGTTTTTATTATATGTCTCAGAATGCAGTAGTTAATTTTGCGCCTGATCCGGGTTCTGTTGAAATTCGTGAAATTGATTGTCCTGAACCGGATTTTGATGATGTTATTATAAAGGTTGAAGCCGTTGGAGTTTGTGGAAGTGACATTCATCAGTTGCATTCTACTCATAGTTGGCCAGTTAATTATCCGGTCGTTCTGGGGCATGAATTTGGCGGTAAGATTACTGAGATAGGAAAAAATGTCGAAGGATGGGGCATCGGTGACCGTGTCGTAAGCGAAACCGCAGCAGTAATTAATCCTGACAGCCCGATGTCTCGTAGGGGCTTATATAATTTGGATAAGGACAGGAAGGGCTTTGGATATGGAGTCGATGGAGCAATGACTAACTATGTAAAGGTTCCAGCGCGATGTTTGCATATAATCCCTAAAGATATTCAAATAGAGTGTGCGGCTCTGACGGAACCTTGTTGCGTTGCTTATAATGCAGTGATGAACAACTCAAGAATTAATTCTGGAGACAGGGTCATTGTTATCGGGCCCGGGCCAATTGGGATATTGTGCGCTGTTTTTGCAAAGATGAGTGGAGCTGATGTGGTGTTAATTGGTTTAGATTCGGATTCTGATAGATTGGAAGTGGCGCGTTCTGGATTTGGATTAGAGACAATGGTTGGGGATGCTACTGAATGGGCGCTTTCCGTTGATGGATTAGGCGCAGATGTTATCGTTGATGCCGCAGGTGTAAGTGCATCTTTGAGGACAGCTATTGATTTGGTCAGACCCATGGGAATCATTACTAAAGTGGGGTGGGGGCCAGAGCCTCTAAACTTTTCTCTAGATCCCTTAGTTCAAAAGAATATTACTTTGC
>Ga0163108_10000868_pt1 | contig 22206 bp, 22 predicted proteins | sample Fk1155metaG_FD_109644 | JGI IMG/M metagenome (GOLD analysis project Ga0163108, IMG submission 109644) | Marine microbial communities from the Central Pacific Ocean - Fk160115 155m metaG | ecosystem: Environmental > Aquatic > Marine > Oceanic > Photic zone | place: The Central Pacific Ocean...
ATATAATTAAGGATATTAAAAATTGGTTTTTGAGCGAAAAATCACATGAATTTAATTATAACGGTGTAATCATTATTGGTCAGAATCCAGGATTTAATAAAGAAAAGGAATCTGAATTTTATCAAAGCGATGCTTATCAGGGCGCCAATGGCAATGAACGATTTACTTTACAAAACGATTTTTTTGAAAAACACTTATTAACTAAAGAACCATTTTACATTAATATTAATTTATTCTTGTCCAAGATAATAGGCTCATTTAATAAACCAATAATTTACACCGAAGCAGTTCATTGTCAATCTAAATCAGATGCAAAAAAAATAGATATCGAAACGTATGCGACATGTATGAATAAGCATTTGTTCCAAATACTAAATGAACAAGAAATTAAAAACTGGTTATTGATCATTGTTCATAAGGACTCTTCAGATTATATACAAATTCATGCTCCAACATTAAAAAAAATTGTAATACCACATCCATCCGGACAACACACTCATTATAAATTGAAGAAAATAATACAAAACGACTTAAAATTGGCCGAAATCCAAAATTTCCTCAAAGAGAAGAAAAAGACCTATATTAAAATCAATCCCTAATGTTGATTTTTGTGCTATTCAGCATTAAACGCAGGAAATTCCCTTTTGTGAAATTAATGCCAGAAAACAAACACATCGAAGAGAAACAACAAGGTAAAGAAAACTGGAATGCCAAAGATTGGGCAGAATATCGCCATTGGCATGCTTATTTAACAAGTGTTGATCCTATTTTTTGTTGGCAATTAAAAAGTCATGAAAGATTAGTATTAAAAAAAGGGACAACCTAAGTTGTCCCCTTTATATTTATTAATTAACTAGTTAATTTTTAATGCTCTCCACAATGCACTGTATATGTACCTGTTGAATCAGTATACCCAGAGTTCTCCAAGTCCTCTGCAGCTTGCCCGCAGTATTCTCCTAGTTCAACTTCAACACCACCAGGTCCGTCATAATGACATTCATGACATTCATCTTTTCCACATGAGCTCATGATAACAAGAGCTGCAGCTGCAATAATAAAATTTACTTTTTTCATATTTAATTGATTACTATTTAATTTTGCCTTTAATATTCCACTTGGCATTGATGTAAAAACTTCTGCCAGGCTCTGTCAGACCTAAAGACTTTAATCTTGACAGATGATTGATATACTCACTATTTAATGCATTTCTAACTCCAAAGGACAATTCAAGTGGCCACTTATGATTAAACTTCATAGAAAAAGCTAATTGAAGCAAATGATAATCGTCGGTAAAAGACTCAAGAGGACCATATCGATCTTGTTTGAAAAAATAAAAATGTTGTAATAACACACTTGCATAACCAAGCTTTTTGCTTTTGCTTAGCTCAACTCGAACATTCGATCGCAATCTAGATTGAGGCATAAAATACAGATACTCTTTATCCGCAAGGATGTTAAATACTGTTTCGCCATAGGATTGAGAATACCCAGTTTCAAAATGTAAAAAATGAGCAAAATGAGGATGATAATGCAAACGAGCCTCCAATCCGTATATAATTACACCATCCATGCTTTCATATTTCCAAACATCCTTGTTGTCAATTATTGAATCTTGTTTTGCTATTTGAATGAAGTTATTTGAATAAGTTAAAAAAGGATTTAAAACAAATGATAAATGTTCATTAGAGAAGTCATAATTTAAATCAAGTTGCAAGAATTTTTCTGATGTAAGTGTTTTATCTCCTAATTCATATCTCATTGAACCGTGATGAGTTCCATCACTCAATAATTCGGTAGTATGTGGTGCTCTTGAACCACTTGACAAATGCACGGAAAAGTCATGATTTAATTTTTTTCCTTTCCAATTTCTTCTTAAACCTAAAGAACCATTTAAACTCGTGTAGTTTGACGAAAATGGAATCGAAGAAATGGTGCGATTATCCACGCGAATTGTGGCATTAAAAAACCAATTTTTAAGTGGTGCAGATATCGAAGAATACGCGCCTATATCGTATTGTTGACTGTTTAATAAAAGGATCTCTTCTGCTTTGGCTCCATTACTATTTGATTGCATTGAAGTTTGCACCCCAGAAAGAATCTGAACTTTTGCGTTTGGTTTCCACTCATGACGAACAAAAAAGGTACTTGAATTTAAATACATATCGATCCCTGGAGTGAATATTTTTTCTTCGTATTCACTTAAATTGTTGTAACCATGATTTAAAATAAAGTCAATCTTATTTTTGGAATCCACAAAACAGGTGCTTTGTAGGTTTACAAAATGATTATTGATTAATTGATGAGGCAAAGACTTTCCTCTGTTTTGTTCATCATACATAAAAGATTCGGGAGATGGAACAAGGTCGTGTGTGTGTCCAGGAATACCAACAATGGAATTAGAATAGAGATAATTTAACTTGAAATTCCATTTTTTGGTATTGTACCCCAAATTAAATTTTGCGCCTGCATCTCGCATTCGGGAATCACTCAAAAACATCCCATTTGGTAGTGCATAATCGGCATAACTTGAATAAGTTCCAGCCATACTTAATCGAAGTTTTTCTCCAGAAACTTTATACACAAGTGCATTTTGAGTACCCAAACTTGTTGTTTCAAATTGAGAAGACAAATCAATAGAATAAGTGTTTTGAGGAGCAAAAGGAGCATCTTTAATATAAATCAATCCTCCCGTAGCATCTCCAGCATATATTAGCGACATGGGTCCCTTTATTACTTCCACACTTCCAACATCCACTTGAGATATCCCAAGTCCATGATCCCCCCCCCACTGTTGATTTTCAACACGCATGCCATTTAAAAATGTCACCACTCGCATTCCTTGCATACCACGTATAACTGGTTTTGCATTTAATGGTCCATAAGAAGCAAGTTGCACCCCTTCCAGCTGTTCTAAAGAAGACATTAAGTTTAACGGGCCAAGAATCCCCATTTTTTTTAAGGATAAATACCCTGTCTTTTGGGTTTTGCTGCCATTTAATTCTTTTGAAACTCCACTAATAACAATCTCATTTAAATCATGAAGGTCTGGCTCAAGAGTAATTGTTTTTAAATCACAACAAATTAACTTAACCAGTTTGGTTTCATAACCTTCTGCACTAAATTGTGCTACTACAGTTTTGGGCAAAACCCCAGGCATATTAAAAAACCCATTTGTGTCGGTAGTATTTCGAATGTCAAATTCGATTAATTGAATCTCTACAAAAGATATAGGAAGGTGCGATTGTTGGTCTTTTACAATTCCTGTAAACTGTTGTGCCAAACACATATATCCCGTAAAAAACGGAATAAAAAGAACTATTTTTAACATTAATTATTTTTTATTCATTACTAACTCAAGAAAGCTTATAAGGCTTAAAGGGTAATGAATACGGGAGGCCCCCTACTATTTAATGAATTTAAATTCTCTGTTAAAGGCGAGTCATTTAAAAGAGAATTAACCTTTGTAAAAAGATTTAATTGATTTTCAACAAATGAAGCTGAAGGCAAATCTAAAACATCAAGTTGTAGTGCACAGATCTGACATTGCTCCTCTTCAAATATGGGTGTGTTTTGATCTTTTGATGAGTGATCTGAATGCTCGCTTAATGCATGTTCATGAGAATGACTTTCCGAACATTCATGAATGAGCGTTTTTGGAATGTACATGAGTAGCATTCCTAAAAGAACTATAGATGAGAACCAAAATTTCATTTACAGCTACAAATCTATTAAAAATAACAATTCAAAATAACTTATTTCAACAATTCCACTTTTCCTGAATCAAGATTATAAAAAGCCGCAACAATATTAACATCGCCACTTTCTACAGCTTCACTAATTATTTTAGAGTTTTCTTTCAAATCTTTTGCTGTTTGAAAGGCATTCAATTTAACAACCTCATCAACTGAAGCATTTTTTTGTGATTGATTGACCGCAGGAGCAATATGTTTTAACAAGTGATTTAAATGTTCTCCATTGTCTCCCCCCGCCATTGCGGCTGTAACCGCTCCACAACTTTGATGCCCTAATACAACGATTAATTTTGCTCCACAATGAGCTACAGCATACTCAATACTTGCAATTGATGAGCTATTCGCCACATTTCCTGCAACCCTAACCGTAAACAATTCACCTAAACCTGTATCAAAAGCCAATTCAGGAACAACTCTACTGTCTGCACAACCTAAAATAATAGCATAAGGAGATTGACCTGAAACCAAAGCAGTTCTTCTACAACTATCTTGTAGTTTTCCGTCTAAAGAATCCTTAACAAACCTTTCATTTCCTTCTGTAAGTTTATTTAAAGCATTTTGATGTTTCATATTAAAAAAATTTCTTCATAAATAATTGATAATTATAAAAAAATCAAGATTCCAAATGCAATTGCCAACCAAACAAGACCTTATAATAAAAAAAAGAAAAATCCCAACTAGCCGATTCTGACAAGCCCTCTTTTAAAATTAGACTTTTTAATCATTTAAACCTTAATTTAAGGCAAATCTAAATAGATAATTTATATAAAAAAAAGAAATTTAAATATCACACAAATAAACATCTATGTTCTTAGATGCTTTATTAATTACTGCGAATATCTCTACTATTTAGTAGCTAAATCCTGATTTTGCTCTTCAAGTACCATTTGGCCATAAGCATCACATCCTGCCGTTCTGTTTACTCCACAAGAAATAATCATTACGGATAAAATTAATCCGGCTAAAATCAAGTAAATTTTGTTTGTTTTCATGACGATGTTTTTATTTACTGTAAATATCTACATGAAAAACGGGAAAACATAAGATTTAGGCCATTGCATTTGAAAAATACAAAATGATACTATATCAAGGCTAAGTGATATTACTTATTAAAAGAGATGACTTGAAATTTTAGGCATAAAAAAAAGGCTCAAAAAGAGCCTAAAATTTTTTCATTGAATGCCTTCACTTACTTAGAAGCAAGATCTTGATTTTGTTCCACAACTATTTCTTGTCCGTAAGCGTCACATCCTGCCGTTCTTCCTGCTCCACAAGAAATCAAAGTTCCTACTAAAATCATCCCGGCTAATACTAAATAAATTCTTGAAGTTTTCATAATATCTTGTTGTTTGTGTTGTCTTAATTTTAACGGAAGATTAAACATAAGGTTACAATAATACGAAATTTTTCTTTGCAGACCAATAAATTAAAAGTTCCATTTCATGTTTCTATCATCTAAGACGGCAAAGGATACCTTCCAGGTTGCCTTTGGCTTGAAATTATTTCCATATGACAACACTCCATATACTCCAATCCTCAGTCTCCGCCTAGAAAATTTAAAATTTCTTTCCAAACCAGATAAGACCTCATAATGTTGCCAATTATGTTCTTTAACATACAATGCGGCTGCACCTAGCACCAAACCTATTCTGGTTTTTTTCATAAATGGGATTTTATTTATAATGGCTCCATTATCATGATGAACCAAATGTATTTCATAGGTGTAATCTCTTGTGGGCAAGGTCGAATCAAGTCCCTGAAAAGAATACAAAGGATTGGAAAACCAAATTGGATCACTTCTTCTTTGAAATTTATAATCTGGCTCCCTAAGGTTTTGGGCACTTAAAAATTTCCCAACTGCTCCTCTATAGGTTGTTGTTCCAAGCGTTCCTATTTTAAGGGTTTGCTGAAAACTAAACTCGAGGTACTCGTGATCTATGTCGCTCCCAAATAAGGATGGAATGCCTCGTTCGTAGTTTAAATAAAAAGTTGGCCAGGCAGAACCAAGCAAAACTTTTCTATTTGGTTCACGCATGTATTTTTGTCTTGGGGTATAACTTAAAGAAGCACGCCCAATAAAAGCCTGATAACTTTCAAATTCATTGGGATCGGTATTTGGTATGTCGTCATCAAAAGTGGTGATAAAATCATACCCATCAAGACTTCTTCTTTCTGTAAATTCAGAATTAATGTCCAAATAAAGACCATTCACTAATTCATATTCTACACCAAGAGACATGGTTGTTGCTTCAATAAAATTTTCTCTTTTATAAATCTGAGTAATTGCATCATAACCTCTTATTACATCAAAATCATGATTTACAGACCATTCAAGAGTTCCAAAATGAAAAGGATCAAATCTAAAATCCCACCAACTATTTCCTTTAATGTCTTTATTTAAAAATCCATAAGTTAGTTCCGTATAACCATCAAGCATTCTCTCATCTTCCCATTTTTTAAAAAAATAAAAGCTTGGAGCTATTCTAGGGCCTGCTATATAAATTGGTCGCGCCATAGCGGCTAGTGATCCAATATGCCATTGTGTTTTTTTTGGTCTATTCCTATGTTCCACTCCCCACCATAAAATCTTCAAAGCAGTAACTTTATTAAATACTGCATCCACAGAATCAAGGTATTCTTTTTTATTATGAGCATCTCTAATACTGTCTTTAACTATTATAAAGCGTTGCTCTTCTTTTGTTAATGACAACTCTCTATTGTCGGACCAAAAAGTAGTGTCTTTTTCATATGCCTCTTGTTCTGTGACGGCTAGCTCCGTTCCAAAAAAGCGTTTTACAAAATCAATATTGAAATCATAATTACTAAAAACAGCATTTGTATAAGCAAAAGATATTTGATCTTTATATTTTACACCGTAGGATAATTCTTGCCTTTTTAATACGCAAATAGTATCAGACGAAGTATCAAACTCTTGCTTTATGTTAAAGAAATCATACATTAAAAGATTTCCCTTATTTAAATTAAACTCTAATTTCTGAATTAGCCATAAAGAGTCTAAAACATAGATGTATCCTTGCAGAGTTGTCGTTGCTGTTCTTCTTGGAATTATTTTTATTTTATATATTTTTTGTCCATTTTCAAAATATTTATCTACTAATCTATACTTATAAGACAATATTCCAGGATTGGAAACTGGAGATGAAATTGGAGTCTGATGCAAATCATCAAGTTGTAATAAATTCTCAAAAAAATTGAAGTTTGTTTTGACAGTGGTGGTGTAATAAAGGTTTCTATCACTTCCCCTAAGCTCATAAGCATTTCTAATCTCTTTCACTTTGTTCGGTGGAGCCCAATATCTTGTTGCTTGAAGCTCTGCCATATTCATGTTATTTGCAATTTTCTCGTTTTCTGCTTTTTTAATGGCAAAAGGGTCTTCCATACCCGAAGGATCTGATTTATTTTCTTCTCTTTTTTTATTTTTTCTTCGCTTCCCTTCTTTTCTGTCAACAGTTTCGCTTGCCTTGATATAAACGTCTACAGAATGAGGGTAATTCCATAGGTTGATTTTATCTCTTTTTTTGACCACTCGCAACATTATTTGTCTTCCAGGGTTAAATCTTTTAGACTTTACATCCACTTTTTCAATATCCAACATAGATGGAAAAAGTTGCACATTTCTACTCATTCCTCCTTCATTGACTGTAAGATAAGATTCTCTTTGTTGAAACCCCCCTGCTTTATAAATCAAATAATATTCCCCGGGCATCAAACGCATTTCATAATTTCCATAGGCATCTGAAACTGTTCTTAATTCTGGAGCATTTTTGACAAAAACCTTTGCAAATGGAATGGGAGAGTTTCTTTCATCCGAAACAACTCCTTTAATCAGAACCTGAGAATAAAAAAACCCAGGCAAAAGAATCACAAAACATATAATGCTATTTCTAAATATCATTTTGAAAGGCAAAATGTAAATTTATTTAAATGCTATCAAATAGAGCGCCAAAAAAAAATAAACGCTTCTTTTTAACTATGAACGTTATTTAAAAATGATAAACGGAGAATAAAACAAATTATTTCTGTGTTTTATGCTTTTCTTCAAGATATTTTTGATGAAGCTCCATTCTTTTCATCATCCATCTTTTAAATAAAAACATCATCAATGATATTGCGGGAATCGTATAATAAAAAGCCCAACGATTAAAGCCAACAGTTATACACATATAAGTGACAAATAGAAGTGCGACAACAGTAAATCCTAACCAGAAAAACAACATTATTTTATTATATACTTGCATGTTTATTTTTTATTAGATTACAAATTTAAAATTTACAGCTTTATTCACTAATTTTTAAATATCTAAAAACCGAAAAAGAAGACTCATGTTTTTGATCTTTTTCTTGTTTAAATAATTCGTTTTTTGTCCATTTTGATTCATCAAAATCAGGAAAAAAAGTGTCTGCTCCATAACGCGAATTTACCTTCGTGATAAACATTTCTGAAACAACACCACTTTTCAGAGCCTCAGCATATATTTGTCCCCCTCCAATAATAAATATTTTTTTGTGCTCCTGATTTTTATAAGCCAATAAGGCTTCATTTAAAGAGTAAAACACATCGCAATTTTCTGCTTTAAAATTAGAGTTTCTTGTCAAAATTGCATTTTTTCTTCTATCTAAAGGGCGGTATTTTAAAGGTATAGAATCATAATTTTTTCTCCCCATAACAACTATGTTATCAATGGTTGTTTCTCTAAAAAAACGCATGTCATTAGGCAAATGCCACATCAAATCATTGTTTTTTCCTATCCCCCTATCACTATCCATCGCCACAATTAATGAAACAAACATAATCTATAGTTAAATTTAAATTGCAACTGCTGCTTTAATGTGTGGATGAGGCTCATAATTAAAAAGCTCAAAATCATCATAAGTGAAATCGAGCAAGCTTTTTATTTCCTTATTTATTTTCATTATTGGCAGCTCTTTGCACTCTCTTTGAAGCTGAAGTTGCGCCTGGTCAATATGATTCAAATACAAATGTGCATCGCCTAAAGTGTGCACAAAATCTCCTAATTCAAGATTGCACACCTGAGCCATCATCATAGTTAACAATGCATATGAAGCAATGTTAAAGGGAACTCCCAAAAAAGTATCTGCACTTCGCTGATAGAGTTGACAGCTCAACTTTCCGTCTGCAACATAAAACTGAAAAAAAGCATGGCATGGAGGAAGCGCCATATTTTCAATTTGCCCAACATTCCACGCTGAAACAATAATTCTTCTGGAGTCTGGATTGTTTTTTATTTGGTCAATAACCTGTGTGATTTGATCTATTGAATCTCCATTTGCCTTTGGCCAAGACCTCCACTGTGATCCATAAACAGGACCTAGGTTCCCATTTTCATCTGCCCATTCGTCCCAAATAGAAACTTTATTTTCTTTAAGATAGGAAATATTGGTGTCTCCTTTTAAAAACCACAAAAGCTCATATATAATAGACCTTAAATGCAATTTTTTTGTAGTAACACAAGGAAATCCTGCATTCAAATCATAACGCATTTGATATCCAAATACAGAAAGTGTACCCGTGCCTGTTCTATCATCTTTTTTAACACCATTATCTAAAATATGCTGTAATAAATCGTGGTATTGTTTCATCTTAAAAGGAAGTTTTCTTTAATTTATTTAAGTTTTTTCAAATTTCATCTTTATTTTTAAGCTTAACTATCTTTTTTAAGAAAGATTTTCTTTTGTTTTCAACAATGTGCATGAATCGTAATAATTTAGACCTTGAAAGTTCTCCATATTTGCTTCAACATGCAAAAAATCCAGTTCATTGGCAGGCATGGTCTGAAATGGCTTTTGAACAGGCAAAAAAAGAAAACAAACTGGTTTTAATAAGCATTGGCTATTCGGCCTGTCATTGGTGTCACGTAATGGAACACGAATCTTTTGAAGATCAAGAAGTCGCAGAATTCATGAATGCGCATTTTATCAACATCAAGGTTGATAGAGAAGAAAGACCTGATGTAGATCAAATATACATAGAAGCCGTTCAATTGATGACACAGCAAGGTGGATGGCCCTTAAATTGCTTTGCTCTTCCAGATGGCAGACCCGTATATGGTGGCACTTATTTCCCAAGGAATAGATGGCTTGATGTAATGACATCTGTTGTTAAAACCATTCAAAAAGAACCTTTAAGAATTGAAGAGTATGCTCAAAAATTAAGCGCTGGAATTCGTCAAAATGGAATTATAAACAATAACAAGCAAAACCTAAATATTGAAGAATTGATACTTCAAAAAAACATCGCCCAATGGGAAAAAGAATTTGACTGGGAAAATGGTGGATTGAAAAGAGCCCCCAAATTTCCATTGCCAAATCACCTTTCTTATTTATTGGCTTATGGAGTACAAAACAACAATGAAGCTATTCTAAATTATGTGGATTTAAGCCTTCACAAAATGGCAATGGGGGGGATTTATGACCAAATTGGGGGAGGTTTTTCAAGATATGCCGTAGATGAAAAATGGAAGGTTCCTCATTTTGAAAAAATGCTTTATGACAACGGACAATTGTTAAGTCTATATGCGAATGCTTTTAAGCATTTCCGAAAACCTTATTATAAAGAAATTTGCAATGGAATTGTTGATTGGCTTGAAAAAGAGATGGTAGACAAATCTGGAGCTTTTTACAGTGCATTAGATGCCGATAGCGAAGGGGAAGAAGGAAAATATTATTGCTGGTCAAAGGAAGAGCTTAAGATGATTTTAAAAGATGATTTTGAGTGGGTTTCTGAGTATTACAATATAAATCAAAATGGATATTGGGAAGAAGATAAGTTCATATTGCTTAAAACCGAAACGGATATTGATTTTATTAAAAAGAAAAAATGGAGTCAAGAAGAGTTTAAATCAAAAAAGAAGCGGGTTGTTGAAGTGCTTAATAAAGTAAGAGATAAAAGAATCAAGCCAGGACTCGATAACAAAAAAATAAGTTCCTGGAATGGAATCATGCTGAAGGGGCTTTGTGATGCATACTCAATTAATCAAGACGAAAACATTTTAATGCTAGCAATTAATAATGCAAACTGGCTAGTCAATGAACAAATAAGAAATAACACTATTATTCATTGTAAAACAAAAACAAAAAACATTGAGGGGTTCTTAGAAGATTACGCATTTGTTATTGATGCTTTTATTTCGTTATATCAAATCACCTGTGATGAGAAATGGCTTGAACAAGCAAAAAAAATAACCGAAAAAAGCTTGGAGTTGTTTTTAGATAAAGAATCCAAATTGATGTTTTTTACGGCTAAAGACACTTCTTTAATTGCTCGAAAAATGGAGGTTTATGATAGCGTTATTCCATCTAGTAATTCTGTCATGGCAACAAATCTTTTTCATTTGGGGCATTTTTATAGAAATGAAGAGTGGATTAAAAATGCGCAACAAATGATTAAAAATATGCAGGCTAATATGAGCCAATACGCTCCAGGGTATTCTAACTGGGCCATGTTAATGCTTCATGTTGTTTATGGAGTCGAGGAGGTTTGTGTTATTGGAGAAAATGCAAAAAAGCATCTTGGTTCTTTTAGTTCGGAATATCATCCAAGCAGAATACTCTGTGGGGGTGAAAAGCCAACTCTTCCAATTGCCGAATATAAAACAAAGAAAAACAAAGTCATTTTGTATAAATGCATAAAGGGAAGCTGCCTTCCCCCTCTTGAATTAAAATAAAAAAAGGGCGATTTTCACCGCCCTTTAAATAAAATAAATTTAATCTTTTAGAATCTCCATCCTAAACGAATAGAACCAGCACCTGAAGCCATTGAAGTACTTGAAGACCCAGCTATTGTATAAGATGTTGTCGTCGGAGTGCCTCCAATATCCATTGTCATTGAACCTGTTGCATCACCATATGTGGTTTTTCCATAGGAAATTCCCAACTCAAGTCCAACATAAACATTATTCCACACGTAATAATCCATCCCTGCTCCTATTCCAAATCCCATCATACTCATTGACTGATCACCTTTTGTAGATATTCCAGCAGTGTAAACAGCTACTGAAGGATCTATATCGTCAACATCTGTAGATGTCATTCCACTACTTCCACCTCCAAACATAAGTCCTGCAGAGAAATAAGGAGATAATTTTTCTGTCCCACCAAGGTGATACTCTCCACCAAGAGTAAGTGCCCAAGACATATTATCTGTACTAATAGATCCCTTTCCTCCTGAGCCGTCCATGTTTTCATAAAAATCATCCGTTTGACTATCCATTCCCAGACCTAAATCTGCTCTTATAGCAATGTTATCCATCACAAAATAACGAGCTCTTACAGAGGGAGAACTAAACATTAAGCCATCTGTTGAATTGTAATTAATAGCACCTTCTAAAGTCCATGGATTACTACTTCCTTCAGAATCTTGAGCGAACAATGTTGTCGAAAAAACAACCGCTCCAATAAACATTATTACCTTTTTCATAATATAAAATTTTAATTAGTTATCATACCAAATTAGTGCTAATTAGGGCTCCAGACACGTTTCAATACAATCGATTATTAACAAGGCGTTATTGATAACTACAAGTAAAACAACACCTCAAAACACCTACAACAACTGTATCTCAAGGATTTAGAAGAAAGAAAATTAAGATGAAGAGTTTGCAACCAACTCTATAGGAGTCTCATTTAAGGAGCCTATTGCTAAAACCCTGTTCTGTTTTTGATTTTATTAAAATCGTTTACAATTGTAGTTTGTACAGAGTTAATCGATTTAAGCTCTTTTGATTTATTCATATATTCAAGCGTTTTTTTTCTATCATTGACCGATAGATATAACAGAGCAAGATTATGGTAGCAGGCAGCTCCAACTTTTTTATTAACTCTTGCTTTTCTTGAGTGGGTATTCATTTCAGAAATGATTTCATCATAAACCTCTATTAATTCCTTAATTGTTGGGTTTGAAATGCTATCTTTTTTATCAATCAATAATTGCATCCATTCCACCTGACTATTTGCAGCACTATTTAAGTCATTATAATCGTGTTTTTTCGATTTTGCAGCAAGTGGTGAAGCTGAAATGTATCTTTTATCTTTTAAAAACTCATTTTCCAAAGCTTGATAAGCTAAAACTGAGGAGCTTTCGTATTTTTTCTGTTTCTGTCTAGTAAATTTTCTTCCAAAATATTTATTTGCTTTTTCCAAAGTGCTAGCACTTTCTTTTATTTCTTCATCTTGCTTTTTTTCAACAACACGAAGCAAGCTTCCATTTTGATCCAAAAGTTCCACCCTAACACTAAAAGCATATTTTGCTTTTTTTGTAACAGTGGTTACAGTATATGGATTCCCATCTTTATCTGTTTTTTGAGTGGTTTTTGTTTCCGTTTTTTCAGGTGTAATCACCCGAGTATATGTAGATATTCTAAATGAAAGGTCTGTACCTGCTGCCCCCAATGAATTCACATTATATGATGGGTGAAGACATTTAATCATTTTATCTCTACACCATTTGGCATCACTTGACAAACAAGTAAAACCAATACTTTCGGCTTCAGAATATGCCTGAATTAAAGGTGGCACTGTATAATCAAAATCAAAAGATTTTGTTTTAACTAAATTACTAGCACAAGAAGTCAGCAGAAATAGAGAAAAAAGTATGGTGAAATTTTTAAACATGAATTGGTGTTTTGGCAAAAATATGAAATTCTTGAATTATATGGATGCTTTAACTGACATAATTAAGGCTACAACCACCAAGATCATAGAGATGACTAGTAATAGGCCTATTAATAAATACATAAATATGTTTTTTAGGATTGCTCTTTTCCAGCTAATTGCATAAAACTGTTTACATGCCCAAATTCTATATGAAATGGTGATTGTGTAAACAACAGAAAATCCTATCAACATAAACTTACTATTAGTTGAAAAATAAAGAGGAAGGCCTAGAAAGAATTGGAATAATGATGTTTGAGCAAAAACAAAAATTGTAAACCAAACATTGTTCTTAAGGCTTTCTCGAAGGTTTTTAAAAACCAACAAATGCATCAATGTCATTAAAAAAGCAAGCGCATAAGCCCCATACTGACCTCGTAAAAATTTATCTAAAGCTAATTGAAAACGATGAAATTTAACTTCAAAAGTATATTGAGGATGGGTTTTATCTATTTTGTTTATTTTTTCATTGTATTCCACCTCTTTTTGCTTATTTTTTTTCTCCTCATATGGATTTGGGAAAACCGATTGAAAAAAAACATAAATACCAATTACAGCAAACAGGTATGAAAAAGGACGTAGATAATTTTTGTTTTGATTAACACAATAGTCTCTAATCGTTTTTCCTGGAAATTTTGTAAGGTGTATAATTGTTTTTGTCACTTTATTATTTTCCAAACCAAAAAAGTCATTCGCAATTTCCTTTACTTCGCTCATAGATTTAGTCTCTAATTATAATTTTTGTTGTTTCTACTGTGATTCAATATCAAATATATTAAGAAAATATATTCCTTTATCAAGGTCTAAATTGAAATGTCTTTTCTTGTTTGTTGGTGTTTGAAATGTAAACAACAGAGAATCTGTCACACTTGTTATAGAAATATTACTCTAAGCCGCTTAGAATATAGTCAAACAGTTGATGGTTTAGTTTTGTTTTTGGGTTTGCAAAGCTCTTAGTGATATACATTGGTTTTTCAACAATGTTTCTATCAATCATTTCTACAATTGTGTTGTAAAACTCAATGGATGTTTTTCCTACAAGAAGAGGGGTTAAATCATTTCCTTGCTGCCAAAATTTAAAAAGTTTAGAAAAGCCATTTAAATAAAGGTAATCTTTTGTAAAGCCTCCCCCTCTATAAACTCTGGTAACAAGAGTGTAAGCAAAGTTTTTGTCGATATTGTATTTTTCTATTAGTCGCAAAAAACACGTTCTAAAATCAGCTCCATTACACATGTATTCAATCGCAACAACTCTTAATGCAAGCTCTCTAAGCCGCTTCATTGTAAAGTTTCCAGAAAGGTATTCGGATAGCACAGCCATTCCCTCCCCTGTTCGTGTATTTACAGGAAGGCCTATGCTAAATATTTTTAATTTATTGCTATCGGCATTCATTGTTGTTAGCATATGAACTCCTATCTCGTGCTCTGCTAAATATTGCATCTCATTTTTAGAAAATGTTACCCCATCTTTAATTAACACCATTTTTTTGGAATTGATTATCATCGCAGAGGAAACCGCTTTATTAACCACTTTTATTCTTCCCCTGAATCCATAATCATCAAAAGCCTTTTCAAAAATCTCTATTGCTTTATCTGTTCCAAATTGCCGCATCTTCATTGCTTCCCCTTTAATTTTAGGCAACAATAAAATGAATTTTGCGTTGCGAATATCTTTCGCTTTTGGTCTTCCAAAATATCTTAAGGAGTTATAATAAAACTTCTCTGTCCCTCTAGATTCGACCATATTGATCTGATCTATGCAACCACTTATAACCGATTCATAGAGATGACGAATAGTGATATCTTCAATCTTGTCTGTTTCTATTAGATGCAAACTCCTTTTAAGCTCATATGTGTTGAGTTTTATAGGTCTGTATTTAAATTTTGGATTTATATTAAAGTTGCTTTTAAAAAACTTTTCTTTTTCAGAATCTACATTTATTGGATTAACATATGAAAGCAATTCAAAATTCTTTAATAAATCAAATAATTCATTGTCAATTTCCTGAACATTTTTTGTGATCAGGTTATTAAGAAGCATGTTTTGTTTAGTGTGTTTCCAGTTTGTTTGTTCATTCACAAATAACTGCACATTGTTTAGTATTGCTCTTTTTAATTTTCTTTGAATAATTTTTATAATCTCAGGATAACTCTCTCCTGTTTCTTCATTACAATAAATCTTCTTTACCTCTGTTGCTAAAACAAGTGTATTCTTAAAATTCTTTGTTATATATTCAAGGTTATATCCTTTTCCAAAAAAAACATCATTAATATTGGATTCAACAGGTATTCCAGGGATTTCAATTCTCGACAGTTCTTCTCTCCAATGTTTAATATATCTTGAAAAACGTTGGCTATCCACACGCTCTGTACCAATGTTAAAAACAGGCACTTCTCTTTTCCATCTTATATGATTATATGAATGCATATCATAAACTACAACCGAACCAAAAAGGGCCTCCAGTTTTTTAATTAAAGCATGTGTTACTTTGTAATAATTAGCATGCTTTTGTTCGCTAATGCTTTTCTCTTTTTTGGTGAGCTTTCTTTTCCAGACATTTTTCCCCCAAGCAACATCATATACCGGTTCTTTTCTGTTTAACTCATATTCAAAACGTGAATCATTCCCCATTAGTGTTATTGGCATTGATGCAATAAAATCAGCAGTAAACGGGTCTTCTTCATACCATCTTTCATAGTCATCCAAAGCTATTTTTTCTTGCAAATCTGAACGTAAATTTGAACCATCATGAATAGCCGTACAGACATATGGAACATATCTGTCTATTTTTATATTAAAAGAACCATCATTAACTGTTGTGTCAATTGCTTTTCCAGCATCAATGGCCTTTATTATTTCGTTGATTGTCATCTCTCTCTACTTAATCCTCTAACATTGAATCTAAATCGGATTTTCGTTTAATCGCCATATTTTTTTGAAGAACTCTTTTTTCTATATAATCAATAATGGGTTCCTGAAGTTTTGTTTTATTCATTTGATTATACTCTGTCAAAGCACCAGGACTCATTACATTTACCTCTATTAATTTCCCCTCTATAATATCTAATCCCGTAAAATAAAGGCCATCTCGCACAAGTTTTTCTCCGATTTTTCTGCAGAATTGAACCTCTTCTTTTGTCAATTTATATTTCTCAACACTTCCTCCTGCAGAAACATTAGATCGTACATCACCACTTGAAGGAACTCTTCTAATTGATCCTATTGGCTCACCGTTTAACATCAACACCCTAACATCCCCCTTCTCGGCTCCTGGAATATATTCTTGAAGAATCACATATTGTGATTTTCCGCTTGGATTAGGGTTGTTAACATAAAAATCAAGTAGCGATTTTATGTTTTTAGATGCCGATTTTTCAACAATTATTACTCCTCTACCACCAAATCCATCTAGGGGCTTCATAATCATTTGATCCTTATCAGATTCTTCAATTATTTGTCTTAAATAATCCACATCTTTTGACACATGGGTTGTTGGAATTAACTCATGATTTGGATCGTAATAAGCAGCAGTATATATTTTGTTGTTTGCTTCTCGAAGTCCTTTTACAGCATTCATCACAAACACATCGTCTTTAATGGAATCTAAAAAATTAAGAACCAAAGGATCCATCGGTGGGTTAGCCCTCATAAAGACTGCATCAAATCCTGCCAATGGAACATTTTTCCATGATTTTTTGGCGTTTTTATAAAATGCCGACATGCTAGTTGACACCTTTTGTCCTTTTTCAAAAATCTGACAATTAGCCATTGTCACACTATCTCTAATTCCGAGACGCTCTGGTGTAGTCATTGCTACAAAGTGTCCTCTTTTTACACATTCATGTAAAAGCCTTAGGGTCGAATCTAGTTTTTTTATCTCTTCCCATGGATACATTAAAAAACAAATCTTCATAAATTAATGGGTTTGATTAGGTTAAAAATAATAAACTGATTTGTCTTTTTTAAATAAAAAAAAATCAATCTTTAAAAAAAGATGCTTTATCTTCTCTTTTTAATGAAAATTAAATCTGTTTTTTTTTATTTAAAGTGTCACACAATCAGCAATTTACTCTTTGATATTTTTATTTCTATTGATTACTGGCACTCTACAAATTCCTTAAGAACATTATTGTTTAGTTTGTTTTTTTTTGCTGCCTCACTAAATTCAAATAAATTTTGGTAATAAGACTCCAAAATATCACAACAACAATGCGCATAATTTTCTAAAAGACCTTCTTGGAGTTCAAATATCCGAACACAAGCATTTTTCATGTTTTTTGTCCATGCTCCTTTTTTACTATTGTCCTCAAAACATGAAGCTCCTATTTTAAATCTTTTTTCATTGCTTAAACTATCATTTGCAAAAATCAACTCTTTTGCTTTTTCATATGAAGTATATTCTTTTTCGAGTTTTTTGCAATAACAAGATGAAATTTCGTTTGCTGATAAATGAAATTCTTCAACAAAAATGTCTTGTACAAATTTATTTTCAGATTTGTTAATATGCACATTTCTATCTTTAACACATGTTTTAATTTCAGAATTATTCCATTTATACGTTTTACAAGAAAATAAAAAACAAACAAGAAGAAGGTTAAAAAAAAACTTTTTCATCACAGCAAATTATTGGCAATTATTCAATTTATTTATCAGCTCCTGATTTGATATTTCATTATATTTTGCTGCTTCTCCAAATTCAAAGACATTATCATAGTACATTTCAACTGACCCGCAAAAGCATTTAATCTTACTCTTTGAAAGATCGGGTTTCGCTTCAAAAATTTTATAACAAATATTTTTCATCTCTTTTGACCAGTTCCCTATAATGCTTTTGTCGTTAAAGCACAAAAAGCCCATTTCAAAACTTTGGCGATCACTCTTTCTGTCTTTTTTAGCAATAAATTCTTTTCCTTTATTATAAGACACAAATTTTTCTTCAAGTTCGGAGCAATAACAAGCTACCACTTCTTCTTTGGTTTTACGGAATTCTTGCATTATCATTATTCCCATAGATGCAGTTTCTTTCGTCTCGGAATTCATTTGATTTAATCTATCCTCAATGCATTTATTTTTTTCAGATTTTGTCCAATTGTTTTTTTGCGCCAAGACATCTGAAAAGAATGTGCTGAAAAGAAAAATGAAAAGAAAAAGTTTATTCATCGATAATTTAATTTACAATAAATGTAGTTATTTGAGGATTAAAAAAGGCTTCTTCTTTCATGATTTATTAGAAAATAACGGTTTCTTGAACCTTTAATAGATTTATATCATCACAGCTTTTTTTAAATCTTTTTTATATCTTGAAAGCAGTAATTATAGCTTTTTCATCCATACTTTTAATTGTACAAACAATATAATTTTACTATTTTAATCGCAAGCTTTCCACTTTTAATTAACTAAAACATTGATTTGAAAATAGGAATTCCAAAAGAAAAAATCGCCGGAGAAACGAGAATAGCTATGTCTCCTGTCGTCGCTAAACAGCTTATAAGCAATGGATTTGACGTCATTATTGAAACTGATGCTGGGCTAATGTCTAAGTTCTCAAATAAAGACTTTATTGATGTCGGGGCAATAAGCGCTGAACCATCTGATGTTTATCAATGTGATATCGTTGCAAAGATTAATCCACCCAATTCAGAAGAAATTAAACAAATGAAAAAAGGAGGAATTCTTATTAGTTTAATGTTTGCTTCTTCAAATTCCGAGCTCTTAAAAAACTGCATAAGACAGGGCATAAGCGCTTTTTCTCTAGACGCAATACCTAGAACCTCTCTTGCACAAAGCATGGATGTTCTTAGTTCACAAGCAAATCTAGCGGGTTATAAAGCCGTATTACTTGGGGGTGTAACCATGGGCAAAATCTTTCCTATGTTAATGACTTCTGCAGGAACAATAAAGCCTTCTACAGTAGTTATTTTTGGTGCTGGAGTTGCAGGGCTACAAGCAATCGCAACAGCAAAACGATTAGGTGCAAATGTTTGGGTTTCAGATATTCGACCAGAAACAAAAGAACAAGTGCAATCTCTTGGCGGAAAATTTATTGAAGTAGCAGCGGACAACTCTATTCAAACAGAAGGAGGATATGTCAAGGGTGTTTCTAAAGAATTTTTGATTAAACAGCAAAAAGCTGTTTCTGAAAAAGTCGCTGCCGCTGATCTTGTGATAACAACTGCTTTAATTCCGGGAAAAAAAGCGCCTTTACTAATCTCTAATGAAATGTTAGAAAAAATGAAACCCGGAGCTGTTGTAGTGGATATGGCTGTTTCTCAAGGAGGTAATTGTGAGGGAAGTAAGCTAAATCAAGTTATTGAAAAATCTGGAGTTACAATAGTGGGAGAAGGAAATTTGCCCGCAACATTACCTATAAACGCAAGTAATTTATTTGCAAAAAACATTCAAAACTTTATTCAGCACCTAACCACTGACTGTCAATTCAACTGGAACCTTGAAGATGAAATAACTACAGGATCATTAATTCTAAAAGATGGAGAAATCCAGCAAGAATCATTAAAAGCCTTAGTGCAACATGAATCTGTAAAACTTTAAATCAATATTATGACTGATATTTTAAGCTTCTTAAATGAACACATTGAAATGGTTTATGTGGTTATTCTTTCTATTATTTTGGGAATACAAGTAATTGAAAGTGTTCCTGCAGTTTTACACACCCCTCTTATGAGTGGAGCAAATGCAATTCATGGTGTGGTTATAATAGGAGCTATTATCATAATGGGGAAGGCGGATCCAGAGAACACTCTGGCTCTTATTTTAGGGCTAATTGCTGTTATACTAGGAACACTTAATGTGGTTGGTGGATTTGTTGTAACGAATAGAATGCTAGAAATGTTTAAAAAAAAACCAAAAAATAAATAAACACCAATGGGCGAATATATTTTAGAAACCTGCTATTTATTAGCTTCTATTTGCTATATCCTAGGGCTAAAAATGATGGCCGGGCCAAAAACTGCTCGAAATGGAAATCTACTTGCCGCTGGTGGAATGGCACTAGCTATTTTTGCTACTATTTATTTGTATCAAGACGATTTAAACAATAAACTAGGTAATCATCTCTGGATTTATTCTGGGATAATTATCGGCTCATTAGCAGGATGGGTTGCAGCCAAAAAAGTACAAATGACCGCCATGCCTCAAATGGTTTCTGTTTTTAATGGGATGGGAGGAGCCTGCGCTGCCTTGATTAGTCTTGTTGAATTTCCAAAAGCTCTCGAACACATTGGTCATGGAGAGTGGCCTGTACTTTTTATGGCAACTGTTTTGTGTGGATTGGTTATTGGAAGCGTTTCGTTTAGCGGAAGTATGATTGCATTTCTTAAATTAAACGGAAACATGGGAAAAGATATACGAATCCCTTTTTACAATATCATCAACACTTTTTTAATTTTTGGAATAATAGGGCTTACCGTGTGTCTAGCTGGCGGTCATATTACTGATCATAATCAATTCACCATGTGGGCATGGATTTTACTTGCTGCCTCTATGTTTTATGGGATTATGTTTGTTGTTCCTATAGGAGGAGCGGATATGCCGGTAGTGATTTCATTATTAAATTCTTTTACAGGAATGGCTGCAGCATTTGGAGGGTTCTTATATGGAAATATGGCAATGCTTACAGGAGGAATTCTTGTGGGTTCGGCAGGAACAATTTTAACGGTAGTCATGTGTAAAGCGATGAATAGATCTCTTACAAATGTGATTTTCGGTGCTTTTGGAACTGGAGGAAAATCTGTTGCTGCCAAAACTGATGGAGCTCAAAAAACATATAAGGAAACAAATGCTTCTGACCTTGCTGTCTTATTAAATTACTCTCAAAAAGTAATCATTGTACCCGGGTATGGGCTCGCTGTGGCTCAGGCACAGCATGTTGTGCATGAAATGGAACAACTATTAAATGATCGTGGAGTTGAGGTGAAATATGCAATTCATCCGGTTGCTGGGAGAATGCCCGGACACATGAATGTATTACTTGCAGAAAGCAATGTAGACTATGATAAATTAGTAGAAATGGATGACATTAACCCTGAATTCTCCACATGCGATGTAGTAATGGTGCTTGGAGCCAATGATGTGGTTAATCCTGCTGCTAAAGAAGACCCAAATTCACCAATTTACGGCATGCCTATCTTAAATGTTGAGAATGCAAAAACAACCGTCGTCAATAAAAGAAGCATGAATGTTGGTTATGCAGGAATTGATAACGATCTTTTTTATAGAGATAAAACCGCCATGCTTTTTGGAGATGCCAAAAAGGTTCTTTCTCAAATTGTAAGCGAACTAAAAAATCTATAACAAAAATTTTCAGGTTTTTTCTATTATTAATTATTGCTAACTTTAGTGACATAAATATCATTATTATGAATAAAAATAAATGTACATGCGGGTGTGAAAACTGCCAAAATGGAAATTGCAACAGTTGTACTTGTGACAATTGCTCTTGCGAAAGCTGTGGCTGTTAAAGCATAAACTTCCTTAAATAGATATGATAAAAACCATATTTATCTGTTTTTTTTTCACACTTCTTTTTATTAGTTGCAACAAAGAATGTGAAACTCCAGATTATTCGGGAACATATGATTGTGAAGTCGCTGCTTCTTGGTATAATGTTATGGACTCAACAGCAAATGGCAGTTCTAATTATCAAACAACACTAGAGGTTGTTCAGAACGGAGATTTAATTACAATAAATGACTTTACTTTTCATTGTGACTCGGTTGCAAATGAAAATTTATATTCTGAATATGA
>Ga0163108_10000870_pt1 | contig 22202 bp, 13 predicted proteins | sample Fk1155metaG_FD_109644 | JGI IMG/M metagenome (GOLD analysis project Ga0163108, IMG submission 109644) | Marine microbial communities from the Central Pacific Ocean - Fk160115 155m metaG | ecosystem: Environmental > Aquatic > Marine > Oceanic > Photic zone | place: The Central Pacific Ocean...
GACTTGCCCTTGGCCGCCTGTTCGGCTGCGAGGATTTTCTCGTAGGCGGGGTCGTTGATCACCTTGCGATCCATCGTGATCCACCGGCCCGTCTTTCCCACCCGCATCTCGACCTTCGATTTCTCGGATCCATTGAAGACGTTCACGTAGACGTCGGCCTGGCCAGCCTTGTCCGCCGTAACGGCCTCCGGCGCCAGGATGTTCATCTGGTAGTCAACCGGGCGACGGGCCGCTTTGAAGTCCACCGTGTACTTGTGCCCGTCGAAGGTGAGGATCGAGTAGCCGTTGGGCGCACCGTCGGACATGGTGGTGTGCGGAATGCCCCGCTCGTCGGGCGCCCCCGACCACCAACTTCCGCAGACGGTGACGTTGATGATGTGGTGATGCGGTTCGGGACCGCGCCAGCCGTCCTTGCCGGTGATGAACCGATGTTCGTGGTGATGGGTGTGCCCGGAAATCGACAGGCAAAACGGTCGCTTCTCGATCAGTCGATACAGCTCTTGCCGATCCTCCACGTCGATCAACGGGATGTGCATCATCAACACGACCAGCTGGTTCTCGGGAATCATTGCCAGGTCGTTGCGGATGAACTCCATCTGCCGTTTGCCCAACCCGCCGCGATACGTCCAGTTCCCGGTCTCCTTGGACTCGAGCCAGTCGACGTCGTCGACGACCAGGAAGTGCACCGTGCCGTAGTCGAACGAGTAATACGAGGGGCCGAAGACCCGCTCGAACGTCTCGTTGACGTGCCGGCGACTCCTGGCGTCCGTGTTGATGTCGTGGTTGCCGATCACGTTGTACCAGGGAATACCCAGCAGCGCGATCGCCCGGGACTGCGACCCGAACAGCGTCAGGTCGTTGAACATGATGTCGCCCAGCGTGACGCCCAACGAAGCATCGGTGCCGATCAACTCTTCGAGCACGTCGTGAGTGACATAGTCAATCTCTTTCTGGTCGCGAGGCTGGGGATCACCGAACATCAACGCCTTGAAAGTGTCGGGCTCGCGTTGTGGATACAGCGGAAAGTCGATGGAATCGGGCAGCGGTCCCGTCGGTTTGACACCGGCGTACCTGAGGTCCGGCGAACCGTGAGGCTTGTGGATGTAGTAGAACTGGGGCAGCATGTGATCGCTAAACGGCGTCCGCCAGCCACGCGACTTGATCACGAACAGGATCGTGTCATCGTCGACCGGTAGCCGGTAGCGACCGCCCTTGTCGGTTTTCACGATCTCGCGCCCGTTCGACACGCGGACACCGGCCAGCGGTTTCTCTTTCGCATCGAACTTGCGATTGCCGTTGCTGTCGTGAAAAACGACGCCCGTTGCGAATTCTGGACCAGGCGGCGCAGCGGGTCCGCTGACCGCAGCCAGCGCCAGGGGGACGACAACCGAGACCAAGACGAGCCACTTCTTCATGCGACGCTCCCCGCTTTGCGTTTCAACCGTCGGCCGGTCCCCGGATGAGTGCCACCGACACGTGGCATCATAGCCTCTCGGGGAGTGCCGGGCGCCTGTCGCGGAGATCGATTCCATTCCAGGGCACCACGGCCAGTCAGCCAACGTGCTTCAGGAAGCTCACCCGGCCGATCGCCACCCATTCGGCCAGGTAAATATTGCCATCGTGGTCGAAACAGGCGTCGTGCGGGTGAATGAACTTGCCGGCCTTCCAGCGTTCCGGATGCCGGCGCATTGCGAACTTGTCGGCCTTGACCTGTTTGAGCCAGGCGGGGTCGTATCCCAGGTGGGCGATCACCTTGTTGGTGGCATCGAGCAGGGTGATCCTCGCGTGCAGGTCGGACACCAGCATCACGTCACCGCGAAGATCGATGTCGGCGGGGAATAGCATGTCGTTGAAAAAGCCGAGGTGTTTACCGTCGGCCGAGAAATACTGCAGCCGCGCGTTGGCCCGATCGGCGACGACCAACGCCGGCTCCCGTCCCTTCCGGTCGTCCCACCACAACCCGTGCGGGGTCTGCAGTTGGCCGGGACCGTCACCGGCCCCGCCGAAATGGCCGACGACCTTCGCATCCTTGTCGTACTTGATGATGTAGTGCGATCCATACCCATCTCCGACCCAAAAGCCTCCGTCGGGTGCAAAGGCGATGTTGGTCGGACTGAACAGGTGCCCCTTGCCGTACTTGCCCGGTTTCTTGACTTCGAACGGGCGGGCCTTTTCGTAAGGCGTGATCTTCGGCGCCGCCTGTTTCCAGACAATCTCACCCTTCAACGTGCTCTTGGCGATATAGCCCTTGTTGTCGCAGAGATACAGAAATTCCTCGCCCCCGTCGCGTCGAATATCGATCCCGTGACCACCTCCGTGAAATTCCTTTCCAAATGATCGGACGAACTTGCCCCGGGCATCGAAGACGACCACCGCATCCTGCAGATCGGCGGTCATCGTGCGGTGCTTGACGTAGATCAGCCCGGCGGCGTCGATGGCGACACCGTGTGTGTCCTGCCAGCGAATGTGCTTGGGGATCTGCATGCTGTCGTGATGCACCTCGTAGCGATGCCCTTCCGGTCCAATCACCGGAGGCTTCGAGCCGCTCTTGTCGTCGGCTCCGAGAATCGCGGGGGCCGAACCGGCAAGTGCCATGCTTCCGGTCGCCTTCAGGAACCCGCGACGTGATGTCTGTGAGTGATTCATGGTTGTCTGTGTCCTGTCTGGAATGGCCGGGCATCTGAAGCCGAACATCCCCGGGAGGTTGCTGCGAATACTCGAACACGAAGAGGTACCGCGTTCAGTCGGCCAATTTCTTGAAGTCCCTGGCGTGAATCACACCTTCTCGATCGATGACAACCGATCCGAGCATGATACCCCGTGGTCGCCGGTTGTCGTCACCCGGACTGAAATCCAGTCTCTCGGGCAGGATCACCGAGCGTCTTCGCTCGGCCTCGCCTCCAAACTGCAGCTTCCAGTCGCTTGAACCGTATCCCAGCAGGAGCACCCCGGTGCCGGAACTGCCCCCGCCGACGGTGTTGGGCTGCACGCTGACATGGGCAACGTCGGTCGTGCTGTCGTACCAGGGTGCCACGACTGATGTCGTACCGTGGGTCTCGATTCCCGTGTGACACAACTCGATGATCGGCCGCGAGACCAGGCACGCCTGGGCATAGGTGACGATTCCCTTGTCGAGGCTACTGAAGTAACAGTCCTCGACGGTCACCCCGTTGCCACCCACGTTGCGACCGTTGCCCAATTGCAGGCCGATCCCCTTGGGGTTGGTGGGATGCGTGTGTCCGATCCGGCACTGGCGAATCGACACCCCGAGAGCGTTGGTTATCAGGATCCCGTTCTCGAAACCGCCGACCTTGGATTTCTCGATCCACAGGGACCGATGCGTTCCGCCGTCGGCGCGAAGACCCCACCCACTGGAACGACCACTCGAAGTCAATGTCAGGTTCGAGATCATGAAGTTGTCCGGGTCGGGCACCAGCGTGATCCCGTCTCCTGTTGACGGCGTGTAGTCCAGTTTCACGCTGGCGACATGGGCTCCCTGCAGATGGACGTTGGCGCGTCCGACCAACCCCTTGTGTCGATAGACCCCCGGGGGAAAAAAGACGACGCCACCGGTCCGGGCCACCGAATCGATAGCTGCCTGGATGGTCGCAGTGTCATCTCCGGTGGGGCTCTTTGCCACCACGACCCAACCCGACATTCCGGGGAGACTGGTCGCCGGCCGGCGGGCGGCAACCAGCGAGACCGCGGCGACGGCAATCAGCAGCACCAGCCCACCGTGTCGCGACCAGCGGCAGTGGTTCCTCGAGTCGTTGGTTTTCATGTCGTTCCTTTTGGATGGTCGAGTGCACAGCCGGGACGTTCCGACAGCAACAGTACCCCGGCGTCTTGACTGCGACCAGCTTGCGGGGGCATAGTGCACCGCCCGGCAATAAAAGCTCATCAACAACTGTCTCCACGGTCAATAAGGAGTACGTCGTGACTGGATTGTTCAAATGGTTTGCTTGCTGCCATGGATGTGCTTGCTCCGGGTTGATCATGCTCTGCACCGTCCTGGCCGGCCCGCTCGGCGCACAGGCTCCCGTTTTCAAGAACGTCACAGAAGTTTCCGGTCTGAAGATCTCCACCGGCGCAGCCTGCTGGGTGGATCTTGATAACGATGGCTGGGTCGACATCTGCACTTCGGGGGCTGTCTGGAAAAACAACGCCGGCAAGACATTCACACGCGTCGCCGATGTCCCGACCTCGGTGTCGGCCGATTTCGACAACGACGGCTTGATGGACCTGTTTTCCTGGTCTGCCAGGCAGCTGTATCACAACGACGGAAAGATGAAATTCACTCCGGTCGCATTACCCAAGCTGCCCTCGTCGGTTTCTCGCGGTGCCTGCTGGGGAGATTTCAACGGGGATGGGTTTGTCGACCTGTATGTCGGCGGCTACGAGGACTGGGGCAAGGGAATCACCTGGCCGTTCCAGATCCTGATCAACGAAAAGGGCAAGTCGTTCAAGCTCTCTCGGTCCACAAGTCGAACTCGTGCCCGCGGGGTCACGGCCTGCGATTTCGACGAGGATGGCGACCTGGATGTCTATGTTTCGAGCTACCGGCTCCAGCCGAACCTGCTTTGGCTCAACGATGGCGCGGCCGCCTTTTCCGAATCGGCGAAGAAGTACGGAGTGGTCGCGACGTCGGCGGGTTTCGGTGGCGGGCACTCGATCGGGTCGGCCTGGGGAGACTTCAACAACGACGGGTTGATCGACTTGTTTGCCGGCAACTTTGCCCACGTGGACGGTCGGGGGAATCAGCCCAAGTCACGATTCCTCCAGAATCTCGGGCCCGAGCAGGCGTACCGTTTCAAGGACCTGGGAACCTGTGGCGTGCACTACCAGGAATCGTATGCGACGCCCAGTGCCGGCGATTACGACAACGACGGAAACCTGGACGTGTTCTTCACGACCGTCTACGGCACCGCTTCCTTCGGTCGCAAGAACAATCCGGTTTTGTTCCGCAACAACGGCCAGTTTGCCGTGACCAACGTGACCGCTGCTGCCGGATTGGCGGGACTCCCCCCGACCTACCAGGCGGCCTGGGCCGACTACAACAACGACGGGGCGCTGGACCTGCTCAGCGGCGGCAGGCTGTTCCAGAACACGACCAGGAACAGGGGCTGGTTGCAGGTTCACCTGCAGGGTGACGGAACCCGCGTGAATCGTGCCGCGGTTGGCGCCCAGGTGCGGATCAAGATCGGCAAGAAGATCCACACGCGGCAGGTCGAAGCCGGGACCGGCGAGGGAAATCAGAACGACACCCGACTGCATTTCGGACTCGGTGATCACAAGGATCCTGTCACGCTCGAGATCCTGTGGCCGAACAAGTCTCGACAGACGGTCAAGAACGTGGCCCTGGGTCGTGTGGTCAGCTACACCTACCGTCCCACGCCGTGATCACGGTCCCATTGCGGACACCTGCAGAATGTCTCCCGTCGAATGGGAGCGAGCGAATGCCGCGTCTCAACGGAAGCGGAACGAGAACAGGTCGGCGTCCTTGAGAATGAACCGCAGCCGGATCGGTCGCGAGGCCAGGGCGGCAACCGAATCGCCGCCCTTCCAGGCCACCACCCGTTCAATCTCGTCTCCGAAGACCTCGTGGCAGTCGGCCCGAGAAAACCCCTTGAGCGGCCGTCCGCCGGCATCCTGGATCTCGACCCAGACTCCACCGGCCGCGGATGTCGAGTAGTTGATGACCAGTTTTCCGCCGGTGAACACCAGCGGCCGGGTGACAAACTCGCCACCAGCAAGCGGTGCCTGCATCGACACGAATCCATCGGTACGAATCGAGTACCTCCGCAGGTTCAGGCTCTTGCCCGACCAGTAGCTCTCGGCGGCAAAGATCGACAGTTCGCGGGGTGCCTGCGGCAGGTCAGAACGGGTGCTGAGCATTCCCCAGGCGATGATGTTGTCGCCATAGACCCACGAACCAGTCCGCGAGGGGCCCGGCCGCAGGATCGCCTCACCCCATCGTTTGAACGTCAGCCCGTCGCGACTGGTCATCATCACCCCGTCGGTGACCGCACTACCGTACCGCGGCGACACGCTGGACCGCAGCCGCCGTGACCCGGGATGAGGCAACTTGCCGGTCGAATCGACCTGGCCACGATCGACGTAACGCATCGGGAACCCGAACAGGATGTGCGGCGCGCGGGCATAGGGCAGGACCTGGTTGGTGTAGAGCTGTTCGCTGGGAGCCCCTGGAAAGACCAGCCACTCGGGCTTGCTCCACTGCAGAAAATCCTTCGACGTGGCGGTCTTGATCCCACGGACCCCGTCAAGAAAGTCCCGAAAATAGGCCCGGTACTCGCCACGGGCCGAGTCCCAAAAGGCGAGGTTCTCCGAATCGAAGGCTCCGTCAGTGATGATCAACCGTGTGCTCAGTGGTGTGAACCGCAGGCCGTCGGGCGACTTGAGCGCGTACAGGCCCTTCTTTTGACGGCTGCGAATGATCGCCTTGTACCTGGCAGCCGGCTCAACCTGCGGGTTGCTGTCCTTGAAGACTGCGATGTGGCCGGGGTCGACTGCGATTTCCTTGATCGTGGTTTCCGAAAGGACGATGTTGTTCTGTTTTGACCCCTCGAATGCAACCAGTCCCAGGCTAGGCTTACTCCAGTGAATCCCGTCGCGACTTTCCGCGTAACAGGTGTAGGGCCGGTGGGCTTCGGTCAACTTCCCCTTTGTCGTCACGTACTGATAGGAACCGAAGTACATTCGGAACCGCTTCCCGTCCTGGAAGACCGACGTGTAGGTACACGCGTTGCCCTCCCACGCCGCGTCGGTGACCAGGGCCACGTTGCGACGAACCGGCCGGTGCAATTGCAGGTGAATTCCGCCCCTGGTCGAATCGACCAGGTGATCGTCGATCATCAGTTCAAGCCGCGAGCCGATGCGAACTGGCTCGACCGCAGCAGTGGTCCCACACAGCAGTAGCGCAAGCAACGTTGCCTGGATCCGTGTCATCATTGTCTCCCGCATGCGTGGCCGGATTGTGTTGTGCCAGCCCGCAACGTATCGCCACAAGGTCGGAGGTGCCAGCCAGCCGAGGGCAGCAGGACCGGTAAGCGACGCGACTGACTACCCGGAGTACAATTCTGTCGGTACAAGAGGCAGACCGAATGCCATTGGCGACCGTTGCAATCCGCCCTTCGTGGGACCCACCGATGAAATCCCTGCCGGCCCTGCTGATCCTGTGCCTATGGGTTTCGACCGCGGCGGCTGCCGAGCCGGACTGGAACCAGTTTCGCGGGGGACGGGGCGACGGCACGTCGCAGGCGGCGGGGATCCCCTCGACGTGGAGCGAGACGGACAACGTCGCCTGGAAAACGCCGATCTGGGGCAAGGGCTGGTCGTCTCCGGTGGTCTGGAAGAACCGGATCTGGCTGACGACAGCAACCGTCGACGGCCACCGACTGGCCGTGCTGTGCCTGGACCGCAGAACCGGCAAGATCCTTCATGACAAGACGGTCTTCAAGCCGGTCAAGCCGCAGTACTCCCATCCGTTCAACAGTTACGCATCATCAACATCGTGGATCGAACAGGGACGGGTCTACATCCACTTCGGCAGCCTGGGAACCGCCTGCCTCGATTCGGAAACGTGCGAGGTCATCTGGCGACGTGACGACCTGCCCTGCAATCATTTCCGCGGCCCGGCCTCGAGTGTCTCGATCCACGGCAACATGATGTTCCTGCCCTTTGACGGCTCCGACGTCCAGTACGTCGTGGCACTCGACAAGCGGACCGGCAAGACCCTCTGGCGCAGCGACCGCAACGTCGACTTCGGCGGGAAAGGGGGCGCCCACCGGAAGGCTTTTGGGACCGCGAGGGTGATCACTCATCGAGGCCGCGTCCAGGTCGTCGTCCCCGGGGCGATGGCCACGATGTCCTACGATCCCTCCAGCGGCAAGGAACTCTGGCGAGTGATCCACGGGGGAGCCAACGCCAGTTGCCCGCCGCTGTTTCGTGACGGCGTGCTTTACTTCAACAGCGGCGACGTGACCAACGCCCTGTTGGCCGTACGGCCTGACGGACACGGCGACGTGACCGCGACACACGTGAAGTGGTCGACCAATCGTGGTGTTCCCTCGCGGCCATCCGTACTGCTTTTCGGCGAGTCGATTTTCATGGTCAACAATGCCGGAATTGCCTCGTGCGTGGACATCGCTACGGGCGAGACCCGCTGGAGCAGCCGCATCACCGGAAAGTACTCGGCCTCACCGATCCTTGTCGGCACGAGGGTCTTTTGCTTCGAGGAGGAGCAGGGCCTGTGTCACGTCTTCGCCGCCGATCCCCGGGGCTATCGCCGGTTGGCCACGAACAAGCTCGATGCAAGTTTCATGGCCTCACCGGCAGTCACCGACCGTTTGCTGATCCTGCGAACGAAGACACACCTGTACGGGATTTCCGGGTAGGACCGTTTACTACCCGGCTTTCCTCTCGAAGAAAGGAGATCGGCAACGATGATCTCTCGATTGCTCCCGGTCCTGGTCATGTTGATCGCAGCAGGTTCGGTCGGCTTTTCTGCACAGCCAATCAACATTGGTGACCGGCTGGAACTGATGGTGGACGACTTTCTCATCGAACGGTTCGAAGGCCGGGCTGAGCTGAGACTGCACAGGCCGGTGCAGCGGGAAGTCACCTTTTCCTGCGACCGGCCGTGGGAAGGAAACTGGTCGGGGCTGGTCACCTACATCCAGGACGGCGACCTGTACCGGATGTACTACACGGGAGGACGGTGGCGGCGTGGCCGGCCGAGTATCTGCTATGCCGAAAGCCGTGACGGCATTGGCTGGACACGACCGGAACTGGGGCTGGTGGCTTTCAACGGCTCGAAGAAAAATAATCTCATCCTGTCGGCGAAGGGGATCACCGCATTCGTTCCCTTCAAGGACACCAACCCCGACTGCAAACCCGACCAGAAATACAAGGCGATGGTTGCCAAGACCACGCCGACAAAAGGGCTTTACGGGTACGCGTCGCCAGATGGAATTCACTGGCGAATGATGCAAGACCAGCCCCTGATCACCAGGGGCCAGTTCGATTCACAGAACGTCGCCTTCTGGGACTCCGGCAGAAAACGTTACGTGGCCTACTATCGCCAGTGCCGTGGCCTGGATGATTCTCTGACCGACAAGGGTCCCCAGCTGGGGATTGACGACAAGGGGTGGGTGCGAGACGTGCTGACGAGCACCTCGAAAGACTTCCTCAACTGGACTGAACCGAAGTGGATCCAGTATCCCGGTGCACCGCGGGAACAGATTTACCTCAACCAGATCCGCCCGTATTACCGGGCAAGCCACCTCTTTGTCGGTTTTCCTGGGCGGTTCATGGCCGGACGTCAAATCGCAAAGAACCTGCCTCTGCTGCAGCACCCGTCGTACAAGTACGCGTCAATTTCCGAGACCCTGTTCATGACGAGCCGGGACGGCGTGAACTTCAAACGCTGGGGCGAGGCCTTCATTCGACCCGGTCCCCGCAAGGCTCGCTGGATCTACGGAGCGACTTTTCCGCACTACGGTCTGCTGGTGACCAAGGGAGAGACGGCCGACATGCCCGACGAGTTGTCCTTGTACGTCGTGGACGGCGGCGGCTGGACCCAGGGCGGGAAAGCCGACCGCTTCCGCCGCTACACACTGAGGATCGATGGTTTCGTTTCGGTCCAGGCTCCACTGAGTGGAGGCGGTTTTCTCACCAAGCCGATCGTGTTTCAGGGTTCGAAACTGGTGATGAACTACTCCACCTCAGCGGCAGGCAGTGTCCGGGTGGAGATCCTCGCAGCCGACGGCAAGCCGGCCAGGGGTTTTGCGCTGGCCGACTGTCCGGAGATCTACGGAGACCGAATCGAGCAGGTTGTCACCTGGAAAGCGGGCAGCGATGTCGGGCAACTGGCCGGCCAACCAATTCGGCTTCGCTTTGTGCTCAAAGACGCCGACCTGTTCTCGATCCGCTTCCGGAAATAGGATCGCCCGGCGGCCACGTGAGTCCAGGACCGTTCAGACAAGCGATGATCGCAGCAGAGGACTCCGCGAGCGGCGGTTACTGTGGAGACGCGAAGGGATAGATGACCTTCCAGTCCTCCTTCATGTCGACCACGACCCATTTTCGCTTGATCGCTTCGTCGAGTGCCTTGTCGAGGTGACCGATACTTGTCTGGCGGTCATAGGACCACTCTCGTTTCTGGTCGGTGTGGTGCACGATGACCGCGAGACGCTTTCCGTTTCCCGCGGTGGTCCACTGCAACATCTGCAGATCGCCGTCGGAGTTCCCGAAAGCTGCCAGGGGACGTTGCCCGATGAACTTGCGGATGCTGACCGGCTTGCCCTCGCTATTGTTGATGAACTCGAGCTCCGGCAGACGAAGCAACACCGGTTTCCCCTTACGAATCTCCAGGCGGGTCTTCAAACGGCTGCCCACGACCTGTTCCGGCGGAATCCCGTAGATCTTCTCCATCCAGGTTCTCATGAACTCGATGTCTCCCCCGGAAACGATGTAGGTCTTGAACCCATTGGCTCGCATGTAGGCCATCAGCTCGAGCATCGGTTGGAAGACGAGATCGGTATAGGGACGATTGAACCGTGGATGCCGGGCGGCCTTGAGCCACCCGGCCACCTGGGCCTGGAACTCCTCGACCGTTCCGCCGTGAGTGGCGGCCACGAGTGTCATCAGTCCCGGCCCGCCCGCCTTCATCAGTGCCGCCTTGTCGTTCTCCAACACGGCCTTGAATGGCTGCAGGGTCTTCCATTCCGGGTGTTGTGCCGCCAGGCGGTGTGTGCGGTACATGGCGAATCGAAGCTGAACGTACATGGGTTGTTCCGACCACAATGTGCCATCGTTGTCGAACGTGGCGACTCGGCGTGACGCCGGCACATACCAGCGACTCGTCCTCGCCGTTACCGACTTCACGAACTCGACGATCCGCTGCTTGTTTTCTCCCTCGTTCCAGGACGGCAGCGGATCGGCAGCATCCACTGGGGGAATCGACAGCGGGCAGAACGCGACGACCAGCAGCAAACAACGGTGAGCCGCAACACGAGACACGGTGAAAGCCTCCTCGGGAACCGGCCCGCGACGACGGGCGAACACTGCTTCTATCGACCCCGGCCCTGGTTGTCCGGGTCCCCTTTCTTCGGGCCGGGCGGTTTCGGCCTGCCGAGGGTCGCGATCTCCCGGGCGTCCAGGGTCCGCTTGGTCACCAGGATCTCGTCCGCAAATCCGATCAACTGCTCATCCGGACCGGTGATGATCGGGCCGGTGGTGCCCGGGGGTTTCAGGTTCCGGTCGAAGATCTCGAACTTGCCGGCGGCGTCTTCTCCCACCCGCAAATCCGACGACAGGTAAATCCCGGCAACCGTCTTTCTCTCCGGACCATTGAACCGCTCCTTGACCGATCCGACGTTCGCGTAGTCGTAGTAACACGTCCCCGACAGCAATCGTCCGGCCCCGATCTGTCGGCCATCGAAGTACAGCGTCACGAGGCCACCATCGTAAGTCACGGCGTAGTGATGATATCGAGAGGTCGCGATCGAGCACTTCCCCACGACCGTCTGGCCGTTGGCAACAAAACGCACCGTGCCGGTGGCCGGGTTGAAGTCGAAAATCAACTCTCCGGCGACCGGCCTGTCACAGCCTCTATAGGTGCTAAAGAGTCGCGTCACTCTTTTCACGCTCGTCTTGACCTTTGTGGCCAGCGTGAAATTCTTGCCCAGATTCATCGTGTCGACAATCTGGAAGGTGCTCAGCTTCTTGCCATCACTGGTAAACACCAGGGAAGACTCACCCTGGGAATTGGCAGGATCCCTGGTCACGGTCACGTTGTTATGGAAACGCCCTTGCTGCGAACCGTCCCCGGTCGCCTTGTCGGTGGCCACTTGCCCACTGTCACCCTCGAAATCAAAAAAGGCCCTGAAGTGCACCGACTTGTCATCGACATCAACGCGTGGACCGGCACGGAAGGAATAAAGCGAGGCCCGGTTGAAGACAAATCGCAGTTTCAGGGGCCGTTTCGACACGGGAAGTTCCTCGTGCGTTTCCCAGGTGATTCTCTGTTCGATGCCACGACCGCGGACTGCTTTGCAGGCCGCCCTGCCATAACCTGGAAGCACGGTACCATCCGCGTCGAGCACTTCGGCCCGGAGTTCCCCTCCCCGGACCACGGCGTTGACGTGCAATCGACCACCGAGCCCTTTTAGCAGCCTGGTCGTGACCAGCCCGGTTGTGTTACCGGCATCGAGCGAGGCAAAACCATCTTTTCGCAGAGTCGCCAGGCCGACACGTCCCGTGATGGCAGAATCGGGCGCGCGATGATCCTTGTCCCACGCGCCGTACCACAACTTGATGGTGTCGCCTTCCACCACGGGATGGCCCGACGAAAACAGGCAGCCGGCATCCCAACTGCCATCGGGGCCATTGGGCAACGCCGCGGGGCGCCTGCCATTGGTCGGTTCCACACGAATCCAGTTGATGCCGTCCCGGCTGCTGACAAGCTGGATATAAATCTGCCCACCCGAGCCGGTACGAAAAATCCACAGGAAGCCGATGTAGCCCGACTCGTAGGCGAAGGAACTGAGTCCGTAGAACTGCACGCCCATCCTGCCGGGGTGCATGGCGTCATCGATTTCGTCGGGAACCAGCACCAGCTCGGGGTGCGGCCAGGCCCCGAAGTCCTTGGTTGCCGTGGTGCCGATGCATCGACGAAATCCCTCGCCGCGCGGCACGGTAGCCCAGATCTTGACCGTCGCCATGTAGGTTCGCCTGTGGGCATCCCAGTTGAAATTTCCCACATCGCCACCGTCGGGCAAGACCGGGTTCCGAGCCATGTCCGTCCAGTGGATTCCGTCGGCTGAAAACGAACCCCAGTACCCCTCGTCAAGACGCGTTTTCCGGTTGGTCGCGTACACGAACGTGATCATCTTGTATTTCTTCCGGGGGTCCTTTTCCCACGGGGTATGAATGATCTGGGGATTGTGGTCGTCGCCGGGACTGTGTTTTCGTGCCAGGAAGATGTTGTTCGCGGTTGAATCTCTCCAGCGAAAGATCCCCAGGTTGGGTTTCTCCCAGTGAATACCATCCTTGCTGGTCGCATAGGCGTTCACATACCCGCGGCGACCGCCGAAATTTCCTTTTTCGTTGTAACCCTGGTACCACATCCGATACCCACGGCCCTCTTCATTCGGCAAAACCGTACCGTAAAGATACGAGCGACCACCTTCCCAGGGCTTGTTGGGAGAGAGAACCGGGTTGCCCGGGTGCTTCTTGAACCGATGGTAGGTGCGAACCACGTTGGTCTTTCTTGCGACCAGGTAATCATCCACGAACAACTGCCACGGTCCCGTCAGATCACCCAGGCCTTTCCGCAGCGCGACGTCAGCACTGACCGACGAGACACCAGAGACGGTGATCAACAGGGCCAGCAAGATCAGTTGCGGGGCTCGGCAAATCATGATGAGGTCCTTGCCGCACCGTTTTGCTGACTCGTCGGCGAGACACCAGCGGGTGTCCTGGAAGATCAGCCGGGTTGCGAGGCGGCTGGAAGGGTCCTTGACCGGCATTCCCATGGGCTCGATCTAGAGCCTCGGATCAATGCCACGACCCTGGCAGTGCTTGCAGGCTTTGCCGCCACGAAGAGAACCACGACGCTGGCAGCCGTTGCAGCCTTTGTCGACGAAGAAAACCGGCGCCCGCTTCTTCTTGGGATCGTGCAGGGACAGATAGATCCACCCCTTCTTTGCAGCCGCGGCCAGTGTCGCCTTGTACTGGTCGGCGGATTTCACTCGCTGGCATTCCTTCTTGTAGATCTCCAGGAAACGTTCGTTGACATACAGGGAAGAGCGGGTGCCTTCACTGACAACGCGGAACAGGTTGTGGATCACCTCGGTGTTGCCAGGTTCGATCGTCAACGCGACTTTCCACAACTTGAGGGCTTCGCCAAAGCCCCCGGTCTGTATTTCGCTCAGTGCCAGGTTGTTCAGTGTCGGCACGTGGTTGGGCTGGCGAGAACGGGCCTTGCGGAAATGCTTGGCGGCGACGCGGGGGGAGTTCAGGAACATCGCCGTATTCAGCGAGCCCAGGCCGAAGTCGGCCTGGAGGTTGTTGAGGTCGGACCGGCTGGCACGTTCCAGGAGCTTCAGCGACGGCCCGAGTTGCACACGCAGTTTCCCGGGGTTGCTCCGGTTGCCTTTCTTCAACGCGTCAGCGATGTCCTTGATCGCCTGAGCGATCTGCTTGCTCGCCTCTTGCTGTTTTTTCTCGGCTTGCTGGGGTGTCAGCCAACCGTCGCTGCCGTTGCGAACCATGCCGTCGGTGACCTGCTGCTTCAGCTCGTCCCGTTCCTTGTCAACCTGGCCCTGCTGGGATTCGTTGAGCGAATGCCGGGCCAGGAACTGTTCGAGGCGACGGATCGCGGTCGCGGGATCTCGATCGGCACGGAGGTTCAGGAACAATTCTCGAACCTGTTGTGAAGTCGCCGGAGTGGCCGCCGATTTCGTATCGCCGCTGGCTGGTTTGTCGGGAACGCTCGACGGAGGTGGGGCATGACCGAAGATCTGCTGTAACTGGGCCACGATCGTGGCCGGTCGTCCTCCGGCGACACTCGACGAGCCGCCGGCACCAAACTGGGGAACCGCTGCCGCGACGGACGTCTTGCCGGCCTTCTTGGAGCCACCGACCTGGCCAAACTTGGGAGCAACAGTCGGGGTGGGCACCTTTGCTGTGGGATCAGCGTTGTCGACTTTCCCGAAGCTGGGAACAGCGGCGGTCTTGGGGACCGAGGCCACCGGCTCCTGACCGGATTCATCGACTTCCCCGAAACTCGGCGGCACGATGCTCTGCTCGACCAACTCGGCCTTCTTCTTGTCAGCCGCTGGCGCCGATGACGACACGGGTGCCGGTGGGGCACCACAACCAGCCAGCACCAGCACAACCACTGCACCACACATCCACCGCGAAGTCTCCATGTTCCGAGTCCTCCTGGTAAACGCCGTCAACAGGCCAGTTGATCAACAGTCAGCCGGCACGACCAAGCAGCACCATAAGCGGGGATTATATCGTCGCCGGGGCCCATTTGGCAGGACCGGGGTGTTCGGGAATCCGTTCAAATGCCGGCAAGGCCGGCCATCAGGACACGTTCAGGCCAGCACGGCGATCGCGTCAATCTCGATCCGGACATTGGCCGTCGGAAATTCCGCACCGACGATCGTGTTGGCCGGGTACTCATCACCAAAATACCGGTGATAGGTTTCAACCTGAGGCCCCTCGAAGGGAAACCAGTCGTCGGGGTCAGAAACAAAGGTCGTGAGCTTGACGATGTCGGCAGGCTCTCCCCCCTCGGCTGCCACCATCCTGGTGATCCTGTCGAGAATCACATCCAGTTGTTCCAGCGGGCCACCATTTTCCGCCGACGACCCGTTGGCCGTGCACCCGGAAATGAACAGCATGTTGCCCGCCCGCACCCCACGACTGTAGTGCGGCCCTGACGGATAGATGTCCTGAAACGCCAATCGTTGACCGGGCATGGATTCTCTCTGGCCAGGGAAATGTCTCACGGCTTCCAGATGACTGCCGACACGTTGCTGATGGCGATCAGGTTACCCTTCGCCTGTTTGTCGCGCCAGGTGTAGCTGACCGGGTGCATGACAATCGTAAACACCCGCCCGTCGTTGAGCAGCACCGACTGGGGACTGTGCATCGTGCCATCGACGCCTCGAAACAGGATATACCGCCGCTTCCAGTCCCAGGTCTTGCCGTGATCGTGGCTGATGACCGCCTCGTGTCCGTGGTACAGACGACCGTCGAGTTCGCCCAACCGCGCGGCGTAGGTCATCAGGATGCGACCGTCAGGAAATCGCAGTAGGCTGTGATGAACGTGGCCGTACAACGAATGCACGTCGGGCCGTGTCCAGGTCTTTCCATCGTCGGAAGACCGCGCCGTCAGGATCGATCGCCAATGATCCGACGGCGAGGGGATTCCCGGCCGCGAAGAGCGAAAACTGGCAACCAGGTCACCATTGGCCGCCCGCGTCAGCGACGCCTCCGAACAGCGTGCGAACTCCATCCACTTCTTCGCAAAGAAATAGGGCGGGCCCCACGTGTGTGTCACGTGGTTGTAGGGCCGGATCATCGTCCCGCTGCCCGACACGTAGAACATGAACCGAATCGTGTCGCCTTCGATCAGCATGTTCGGCGCCACGTCGGTGATCGGACGCCTTCCATCCGGCAATGCCGCCACCGGTTCCTGCTTTGACCACGTTCGGCCGCCGTCCTCGCTGAACCAGAATCGATAGGCTTCGGGAACATCGATCTTGCTGTTCCAGCCACGAAGCATCAGTCGGCGGCCCCCCAGGTTCATCGGCGTCGTGCGGTAACCGGGAATCCTCCTCGGCTGACTCCACGACAGGCCATTGTCGCGGGAATAGAGAATCACGTCGGTCCGGGTGTTCTCGTCGAGAAACGTCACGCCGTTACGGCTGACCGTCTCGCCGGACAATGCCACCGTCAGCGTCAGCACCAGCGTCCCGTCGTCCATCTTGCAGAGGCCGGGATATTTCGGTGAGTTGAGCAGCAACGAGTAACCAATCGCTTCCTGGTATCTCGCTCCCCGAGGATCATTTTGCCGTACGACCACCGGAGAGACCGTCGAGGTCACACGGGTCGGCAGGTACTGACCATCCCGACCGGTCTTGTGGTCTGCGACCACCGCGGACAATGGCAAGGTGTGCATCACCGGGTTGCTCAGGCGATCCTTGTTCTCGAGCCCCTGGATCGATCCGGTGACCGGACCTCGCGCCGCGGTGGCCAGGATCGATCCCAGCACCAGGACCAGCAAAGAACCGCCTGCCACCAGCTTCGTGGGCCGGTTGCCGCTTTGTCGCAGGATGCCGGGTATCGGAATCATGATCATCTCGCTTCCTGGAATGAAAAGAACCTGGCCCGTGGCCCCGGGGAGGTATCATTGTAACCGCCGGGCACCTTGCACGCCGCCGCCGCAACCAGTCCAGCGGTTCAACCCGTGTTCCACTCACGACGACGCTCCGGTCGCGATATACTGGTGTCGGGAAGAATTGGGCCGAGACGGGCCGTTTGTCCGGGGCAGCCAAGCACCGCAATGAGCAGGCAGATGCACGATATGCACCACACGGGTTTTCGACTCGCCGCAAAGCTCTCTTGTCTTTTGCTCGGAGTTCTCCTGGCCCCGGCAGTCGCCGCCGACGAGAAACCAGCGCCATTCGATGCACTGGGCAAAGAGTACAAGGTGACGGTTCGGCCGCTGTTGAAGCGATTTTGCCTGGGATGTCATTCTACCAAGCAGAAAAAGGGCGATCTCGACCTGCAACGGTTTGTCACGCTGGCGGATCTGCGGCGTGGAACCTCAGCCTGGCTGAAGGTCACCGAGATGCTCGACAACGGCGAGATGCCGCCGAAGGACTCGCCACAGCCGGCAGCCCGGCAACGGAAGACGCTCCGCGGCTGGGTCGAACGCTATCTTCACGCCGAGGCCCTGGCCAACGCGGGCGATCCCGGACCGGTCGTCCTGCGGCGGCTCAACAATGCCGAGTACACCTACACGGTGCGTGACCTGACCGGCGTTGCCCTGAATCCTGCCCGCGAGTTTCCGACCGAAGGCGCGGCCGGCGAGGGGTTCACCAATACCGGCAACGCGTTGGTCATGTCGCCGGCCCTGCTGAGAAAATACCTCGAAGCAGCCAAGGGAATCGCCGACCACGCAATGTTGTTGCCCTCCGGCATTCGCTTTTCACCGGGAAAATCGCGTCGCGACTGGACCGACGAGATCATGGCCGAGATTCGCGCCTTCTACCGTCGCCATGCCTCGGTCCAGAAACTGGGCACTCCCTACAAGGGCTACGAGAAACTGGCTCACCTCGGCAATGCTGGACTCCTGCCACTGGAAAAATACCTCGCCACAACCCTGGCCGAACGAAAAACGCTGGCAATGGGTGACGAGGCGATCGCCCGGGTTGCCATCAAGCGGGGACTGAATGCCAGGTACCTGGGGCGACTCTGGGAGAGGCTCAATGCAGATGATGATCAGTCACTTCTGCTGGAAGACCTTCGTTCTCGCTGGCGGACCGCCGGACCCGGGGATGCCACAGCCCTGACCACTCATATCGTCGGCTGGCAGGGAGGGCTGTGGAACTTCAGCCCGATCGGTTTGCTGGGCAGAAAAGGCAGCCGCTCACGGTGGCTTGAACCGATCAGCCCACTGCTGACGCAACACGAACTGCGACTGAAAATCCCGGTGCCCAAGCCCAAGCCCAAACCCAAACCTGAGTCCAAAACCAAGCCGGCTCCACCTGCCGGAAACTTTATGGTTTCGCTGATCGCGACATCGGCCGGGGATGGAACTGCCGAGGACTTTCTCATCTGGCACAATCCTCGGCTGGTTCTGAAAGACAAACCCGACATCCTGTTGTGCGATGCCCTGAAGTCGGTTCCCAAGAAAAAAGGCGGAGACAAGGACAAGTCATCGGCCCGCCCGCCAAGTCCCCGTGACGGTTCGATTCGGTCGTTGACGCTCGAGGCGTCTCACTTCGGCAAGCACCCCAACGGTACGGCCATCGATGCATCATCGCTTTGTGTCCAGGCCCCCACGGTGGTCCGCATCAATCTCCCGCTCGAACTGGCCGCCGGCCGCGAACTCGTGACAACGGCCCGGCTTGACCCGAAGACCGGTGCTGAAGGCAGCGTGCAGGTCGATCTCGTGGTGGGCACGCCCGATCTCAAGCCCGGGCTGCAACCCAGCCGGGTGACGGTGACACTGTCACGAGTCGACATCGGTGCCGACCAGCGGGATCTCTCTTACCGGCGACCAATCATTCTCGCCGACAACAGCAAGGCTCGCCTCCGATTCAAGTCGGCCCTGGAAGACCATCGCAGCCTGTTCCCCGCGGCGCTCTGCTACAACCAGATCGTGCCCGTCGATGAACCACTGACGATGACACTCTTTTATCGCGAAGACGATCACCTGGTGAGGCTGTTGCTCGACAAGCCGCAGGCCGCCGAACTCGACAAGCTGTGGAAAGAACTGCGGTACGTGAGCCGGGAGCCCTTCCGGCTCGTCGATGTGCTGGATTCTCTGCTCGAGACGACCATCGATCATCCCCAGGCAGGCGTGTTTGACGGTCTCGAAAAGAAATTCAAGCAACGCGCCGACGCGTTCCGCAAACAACTCGTCGACAGCGAACCCGCCCATCTCGATGCGCTGGTGGCCTTTGCCAGCCGTGCCTGGCGCCACTCGCTGGTTGACCGGGAAGAGCAGGAGTTGCGGGGGCTGTATCGACGGTTGCGGGAACTGGAACTGCCGCATGAAGAGGCCTTCCGGATGATGCTGGCCCGCGTGCTCGTGGCGTCGTCGTTCCTGTACCGGCTCGAGGATGCCCCGGCCGGAGACAAGGTTGCGGCGGTCTCGGACTGGGAACTGGCCAACCGGCTCAGCTATTTTCTCTGGTCGTCGATGCCCGACGAACAACTCCGCGCCGCGGCTGCCTCGGGCCGGCTGACCGCCGACGGTTCGGATCGCGGCGAGTTGCTCAAGCAGGCACGGCGAATGCTCGGAGACTCTCGCGTGCGGCGATTTGCCACCGAGTTTGCCTGCCAGTGGATCCACGTCCAGGACTTCCATCCACTCGAGCAAAAGAGCCGGAAGCACTTTCCCGAGTTCCCGGAGCTTCGCGGGGCCATGTACGAGGAGACGGTCCTGTTCTTTACCGATCTCTTCCAACACGACCGCTCGTTGTTGAGCCTGCTTGATGCTGACCACACGTTCGTCAACGAACAGCTTGCCGGGTTCTACGGCATCCCGGGCGTGAAAGGAAAGCAATGGCGACGCGTGGAAGGCCTGCGACAATTCGGACGCGGGGGCATCCTGGGCCTGGCAACCACCCTGGCAAAACAGTCGGGAGCCACGCGAACGAGTCCGATCCTGCGCGGCAACTGGATCAGCGAGGTCCTGCTGGGCGAGAAACTGCCACGGCCACCGAAAAACGTGCCACAGCTTGCCGACAGCATTCCCAAAGGGCTGACCGAACGGCAGCTGATCGAGCGGCACAGCAGTGTTGCCTCGTGTGCCAAGTGCCACGCGAGAATTGATCCGTTCGGTTTTGCACTGGAGAACTTCGATGCCATCGGCCGACGACGGGAAAAGGACGTCGGGGGACTGGCCATCGATGCCCGGACCACGCTGCCTGATGGAACCCGGATCGAGGGACTGACCGGGTTGAGAGATTACCTGCTCAAACAACGACGCAATGATTTTCTGAGGCAGTTCTGTCGTAAACTGCTGGGATACTCACTGGGCCGACAACTGCAGTTGTCCGATCAGCCTCTGCTGGACGAAATGATGACGCGATTGGCGAAAAACGGCTTCCGTTTTTCCGTGGCGCTGGAGACAATCGTCGCCAGCAAGCAGTTCCGGATGATCCGGGGGATGGCCGCCAACCGCTGACCGACAAGAGTCGACCGACACGCTCCGAACAACCAACGATGCGAATGGGAAAACCCATGAAACAGCAATTCTCTCGACGGACTTTTCTGCGTGGTGCGGGCGTTTCGATGGCCCTGCCGTGGATGGAATCGGCGGCGGTCTGGGGCGGTGAGCCAGGCGCGAAAAAGTCGAAATCGGCAGGTGAACCACCGGTTCGCCTGGCCGTGCTGTTTTCCGGCAATGGTTACCACGCCGGGCACTGGTGGGCCAAGGGTGCGGGAAAACAGATGGAGCTCGGCCCGGTCCTCAAGCCGGTAACCGAATTGCGCGAGAAACTGTTGCTCGTCGGTGGCCTGTATAACGAGCAGGCGCTCAAGGGCAACATTCACAGTTCCCAGACGGGCAACCTGCTGTCGGGAGCCCCATTGGCACCTGGCGGCGAAATTGTCAGCGGCACCAGCTTTGACCAGGTGATCGCCCAGCGGCACGGACGAACAACCAAGGTGCCCAGCCTCGTACTCGGCTGCGAACGGTCAAACCCGGGAATCCACAAGAACTACTCGATGCTCTACAGTTCACACATTTCCTGGAGTTCCCCCTCGACGCCGACGCCGCTGGAACTCTACCCGGCACTCGCGTTCGACCGGCTGTTCAAGAACCAGGCTCAACGGGGTGAGCAAAGCGTATTGGATGCCGTGCTGGGCGAGGCCTCTCGCTTTCGCACGCGAGTCAGCCGCCGTGATCGCCAGAAGCTCGACGAGTTCCTCAACTCGGTCCGCGAGGTGGAACGGCGAATCGATCGGGCGGGTCAGCAAGGCGAACTTCAGGGTTGGCGGCCGACGCTGGACAAGCCCAACATCCCACGACCTCCCGCGGGCATCCCACAAAACATTGCCGACCACATGCGGTTGATGTGTGACATCCTCGTGCTGGCGTTTCAGACCGATACGACCCGCGTCAGCACGTTGAAGTTGAACAACGATCACAGTTACCTGCAGTTCCCCCACCTGGGTGTCGAGATCGGTCACCACGAGATGTCACACTCCGATCGCGGCAAGCAGTCGCCGGGCTGGCTGAAAGTCAACCAGTTCTGCGTCGAACAGCTCGCCTACATCGCCCGCAAGCTGGATGCGATCCAGGAGGGCGAACGCACGGCGCTGGACAACTCGATGCTGATGATGTGCTCGAGCATGATGTCAGGCATCCACGACGCCACCAATCTGCCCTGCGTGATCCTGGGGCGGGCCGGTGGCCAGTTGAAGACCGGCCGCGTGCTGAATTACCTCGACAAGCCAAACCGCAAGATGTGCAGCCTGTACCTCTCGCTGATGGACAAGTGCGGGATCCACCTGAAGACATTCGGCGATTCGACCGAGAGATTGTCGGAAGTCTGACCAATGGGAACCATCGGCGACCCAACAGCTTGATTCAACATTGCCCCCGCCGTGGTACGATTGTATTAATCAACCGGCGTTGATGCGTTACAGGCTTTCTCCTCGAGCAAGGAGACACGGATGACGGTGCACACGGCTTGTCGCGGCATGAACGGTTCGCAGATCCAACGGCGGTCGTTTCTCGAAACAGCCGTCTCGGCGGGCAGCCTCGGCCTGAGTTTGCCCGCGTTGCTTGCCCGGCGAGCCGATGCGGCGGCCGCGAAGCGTCCGGTCCACGACACGGCGGTGATCCAGGTCTGGCTGGGCGGTGGACCGACACACTTCGAGACCTACGACCCCAAGCCGATGGCCCCACCGGAATACCGGGGGCC
>Ga0163108_10000879_pt1 | contig 22098 bp, 15 predicted proteins | sample Fk1155metaG_FD_109644 | JGI IMG/M metagenome (GOLD analysis project Ga0163108, IMG submission 109644) | Marine microbial communities from the Central Pacific Ocean - Fk160115 155m metaG | ecosystem: Environmental > Aquatic > Marine > Oceanic > Photic zone | place: The Central Pacific Ocean...
AACACTATGTTGAGGAGGGGCTGAGGGCTTGCGGCCATCCATCATCCTGCGGGAATGTTTCCAGCGAATTGAACGTCCGGTTCGTGTGCAGGGGTAACAAGCGACCGACCTGGCCTGCGTGAGTGCAGGATGTGACGGCGAGGCCGTCGGTTGCTTGCCGATTGGATTCCGGGGTCGGGCGGAGTCGCGAAAACCGGTTCGCTGGCTTGCTTTGTTTGAGGACCCATTCGGGCAGGGGTTCTCCCGGACAGTCGGTTGGAATCGGCTGCGCGACGGGTTTTTCAAGGGCCGGGGTTGCGCCGAGAGTCTGTCGCGCAGTTGCTGCGCCAAGACGGGAGATGGTGATGATGTAGAGCGTACGGGTGGACCAGGAACCAGTGGCCGGGAGAAACGAGAAGCAGGAGGAGATGCTGATGCCAGTACTGATTGAAGCCATCAACGTGATCGTGCGGAACGAGACGGTCGTCGAGAAATTCCCAGGTGGGATGCGGGCCTACTGGATGGAAAGTCCGAACAACTCGATGTGCTCCGACGAATACCTGACCCGGATCGGTTTCGTGGATGCGGACATTTTCCGGGCATTCATCGATCGGCTCATGGAACTGGGCTTCCGGTTTGTCGAGGGTGGTGAGTGCATCGATATCGCGGTCGTCGACCAGATCGATGGCCTGTTGCGGCCTTGTCGCTGGTTGAAAACCGGTGATCATCCCGACGGGTTCCAGTACGCTGCTCTGAGAGATGATTTGGGTGACGTGATCGAGAAGCCGATTGGCTGGCGATTCGAGGGCTCGATCGCGGAACGTGGCCGAGCCCGGAGGTCCGGGTCTCCCAACGAATCACTCGAGGAGACGATCTGCTCGACAGATTCGAACAGGTTGCGAAGTCCGACGCGGTTGCCAATTGAATCAGCGAGGCTGGAGAGGCCTTTCATGGTGAGGGCGAACGATCGCCCCATCACGTCGGCGGTGGCCGACGGGTGGCTCAGCGACGAGGAGGTGGAACTGCGTGCCCGCCATCTCGTGGCCACGCACGGTGACACCACTCGACCGGTGTGGATCGTCGAACCGTGCGGCGAGTCGTATCTGGTCGGCGACGTGAACGTCCGCGACGTCCCCCGGGTACTCTCCAATGCTCCGGCAAACTGCCTGTTGATTGCGCCTGTCGAAACGAAAGACCTCATCGGTGTCGTGATGCCGGCTTATCCCATTGATGACGCCGATGACGACGGCCTGACAAACGCTCAGCGAACCGCCGTCGCGTTGATGACTCGCCTGGTGGGTTTCAAGGGACCCGATCGCATGGAAAGATGGTGGAACCCGTTGCGATGGTGCCGGAAGTGGTTTGGGACTGAATAGAGGAGCGTCCTGGAGAGGGCGTGGTGAAACGTGAGCACTGCTGGGTTGGTTCGACCGTTATTCGAGGGGCCATTGGACGTCATCGGTGATGTGCATGGTGAGATCGATGGCCTGCTGAGGCTGCTGAAGGTCCTGGGGTACGACCGGGATGGTCGTCATCCGGACCGTCGCCGGCTGGTCTTTGTCGGCGACCTGGTCGATCGCGGACCCGACAGTCCGGCGGTGGTGCGGCTGGTGGCCGACCTGGTCGAGGCCGAGCGGAGCCAGTGCATCCTTGGCAACCACGAACTGAACCTGTTGCTGGATCACAACAAGCCGGAGAACGGGTGGTTCAAGGATGATCCATCCCGTGGCAATGGAGCCGAGATACCAGCTGACCAGGCCACCCGGGACCTCGTGCTCGAGTTTTTCGGTTCGCTGCCAATCGGTCTCGAGCGGTCCGACCTGCGAGTTGTCCATGCCTGCTGGAATGATGCTGCAATTGCCATCGTCCGTGAAACTTCCGATGCCAAGGCACTGTGCGAGGACCACGAGGCACGGATCGATACCGAGTTGGCCGACCAGGATGCCTTGGATCAGATCGACACGAACCTGGTTCATCAGAATCGCAACCCCGTGCGGATGCTCACATCCGGACCCGAGGAGCGGGCGGCTGAGAGCCACTTTTCCGGAGGCAAGTGGAGAGACGAGCAGCGGGTGCGGTGGTGGGAGAATTCAGTCGAGGCACCGGTCTGCGTGTTCGGGCACTACTCGATGCCGGTTGACCGGCCTCACGACTTCGGTGGAGCGATCTGCGTGGATTACGGCGCGGGGCGACGAGCGAAAGAGCGAACCGAGGTCGGAGATGACGGGCCATTTGTAACCACCCGGCTCGCGGCCCTGCGATGGCCGGAACGGGAGATGGTCTTTGATGGCTCGGGGAGTTGAATCGTGAGCGATTCGGCTACAATCGGTGCCTGACCCGTGATTCACCCGGAGTACCAGATGAAACGCCCCATCCGTATCCTGATCGCCGTCACGTTGTTCGGATTGCCGGCCGGTTTGGCCGACGCGGCCCACCGGATTGCCGTCCAGGGCAACGGTAAGCTGGCCATCGTCGAGAAGGACGGCCAGATCAAGTGGCAGATGAAATGGGGAGGGATCCACGACATCCACGTGCTGGCCAACGGCCACATCATGGTCCAGCAGGGCAGCCGCAAGGTTGTCGAGATCGACCCGGAAACCAGGAAGATCGTCTGGTCCTACGACTCGGGCACCGCCAACGGCAACTCGGGGAAACGGATCGAGGTGCACGCCTTTCAACCCCTGCCCAACGGCCGGATCATGATTGCCGAATCGGGGGCACGGCGGATCATCGAGATCAACCGCGAGGGGAAGATCCTTCACGCCGTCAAGCTGCACGTCCACAAGCCTCACCCGCACCGCGACACGCGCCTGGTTCGCAAGATCGCCAACGGCAACTACCTGGTCTGCCACGAGGGTGACGGGGCTGTTCGCGAATACGATGGCAAGTCGGGCAAGGTGGTCTGGGAATACGACGTTTCGCTGTTCGGCAAGCCACGCCGGGGCGGACACGGACCCGGGGCGTGGGGCAACCAGTGCTTCGGGGCCGTGCGACTGAAGAACGGCAACACGCTGATCGCCACCGGAAACGGTCACAGCGTGCTGGAAGTGACACCGGCAAAGAAGATCGTCTGGAAGATCGAGCAGAAGGACCTGCCGGGAATCACCCTGGCCTGGGTGACCACGCTGGAGGTGCTCCCCAACGGGCACTACGTCATTGGCAACTGCCATGCGGGACCGAAGAATCCGCTGGTGATCGAGATCGACCCGAAGACGAAAAAGGTCGTCTGGACTCTGGACCGCTTCGCCGACTTCGGCAACTCGGTTCCCAACACGCAATTGCTCGATGTCGATGGCCGGGTCATCCGCTGATCGTGACGGTGAACTCACCCGGGGGCGTTACCGAGGAGGACGATCGTGATGGTCCCGGCGGTGCAGGCTTTGACGGTTGACGTGTTCGGCACGGTCACCGATTTCCGCTCGACGATCATCGACGAGGGGCGTCGGCTGGGCGAGGCGCAGGGCTGGCCGGAAATCGACTGGGGTGAGTTCGCCGACCGGTGGCGTGGCGGGTACGAACCGGCGATGCACCAGGTTCGGCTTGGCGAGTTGCCCTGGACGACAATCGACCCGCTGCATCGCATGATCCTCGACGAGTTGCTGGCCGAATACGGCCTGGATCTCGACGAGGTCGAACGGGACGAGTTCAACCGGGCCTGGCATCGCCTGAGGCCGTGGCCCGACGTGATCGGTGGCATGAATCGTCTGAAAAACCGCTACATCGTCGCGGCACTCTCCAACGGAAACATCTCGCTACTGACCCGGATGGCCAAGCATGCCGGTTTTCCCTGGGACTGCGTGTTGTCGGCCGAACTGTCGAAGCACTACAAGCCGGATCCGGAAGTGTACCGGACGGCGGCTGAATACCTGGATCTCGACCCCGGCCAGATACTGATGACGGCCGCTCACATCCACGACCTCGAGGGGGCCAGGGCGGTCGGGTTCCGCACGGCCTTCATCCCACGACCCGACGAGTGGGGCCCGGACGGATCGGCCGAGCAGCCTGCCGATGGGCAGTTTGACATCGTGGCTCGGGATTTTCATGATCTCGCCGATCAACTGGGGGTGTAGTTTTCGAGTCCCCCCGTGGCGTCGCAGGGAAAAGTCACGACAAGGTGTGTAACTTGGGCAGCGAAACAGCAACTTGGCATCTGAATGGGATGGATTCATGGTCTTTCGAGTCGTGTTGACCACCGTGTTGGCCTTGCCCGCGTTGCTGATGTTTGCAGCACCTCCGGCTGCCAATCGACCCGCGGCGCACTGGAAACTCAACGGCAACGCCAGGGATGATTCCGGCCACGGACTGAACCTTGCCGCCGGTGGCGTTGATTTTGCGGCCAAGGGGCCGAAGGGGCGGGCCGGTACGGCCGCCGGGTTTGATGGACGGCGTGGCGTGTTGACGGCTGCGACCGCCAGGGCACTTGATCCGGGCACCGGTCCATTTTCGTTGACCGCCTGGGTTCATACCGAGCAGTCCCTGGATGATGTGCTCGGTGACGTCATCAGCAAGTTCGACCCGGCCCGTCGGACCGGCTTTCAGCTTTCGATCAAGAACAACGTCGGCGTGACCAACACGTCGTCGAATTTCCGGCAGGTGCATTTCGGCATCGACAACGGCCGGCTCGAAAAGACGTGGACCGACCACGGGCGGCCCGGGAACAACATGTACGTCTTCTCGTTGCTGGTCCATCGCGAGCAGCTGTACGCGGGGACCTGTGAGCCGGGAATCAAGGAGGCCGGGCACGTCTACCGCTTTGATGGAAAGGCGGGTTGGATCGACCTGGGGACGCCGGATCGTTGCAACGCCGTTTCGACGCTGTGCAGTTACAACGGGGAGATCTTCGCCGGTACCTCGAAGTACCGGCTGGGTGGATCCTCGCTGCCGGAGTCGCCCAACCTCAACCACGGCGGCCGCGTTTACCGCTACACGGGAGGCAAGACCTGGAAGAACGTCGGGAAACTGGGCAAGGCCGAGGCCTTGTACGGATCGGTCGTCTACAAGGATCGACTGTACGTTTCGGCCCTGTATTCGCCCGGCCTGTTCCGTTACGACGGCGGCAGCCGCTGGACCGACTGCGGGACGTTCGAGGGCAAGCGGGTCGAGGCCCTGGCGGTCTACAACGGGGCGATCTACGCGACGGGTTTCGACGAGGCCGGCGTGTATCGCTATGACGGCAAGGGCTGGGAGCACCTTGGCATTGTCGGCAAGAACACCCAGACCTACGGCTTCACCGTTTACCAGGGCAAGCTCCACGTCAGTTCCTGGCCGACCGGCAGCGTGTTTCGATTCGACGGCAAGGAGAAGTGGACGTTTGTCGGCCGCTTGGCGATGGAAAAGGAATCGATGCCGCTGGCCGTCTACAACGGCATGATGTACTCGGGCACCCTGCCCCTGGGCGAGGTGTTCCGGTTCGATGGGGGTACCCGCTGGACATCGCTGGGCCGGATCGACACGACCCCGAACGTTCGCTATCGACGGGCCTGGTCGATGGCCGTGTTTCGCGGTCGGTTGTTTGCCGGGGTGTTGCCGTCGGGACGGGTGAAGTCGATCGAGGCGGGCAAGAGTGTCACCTATGATCGCGAACTGCCCAGTGGCTGGGTGCACCTGGCCGCCGTGAAAGGGAAGGATCGGCTGCGGCTGTACGTCGATGGGCGAAAAGTGGCCGAGTCGACACGGTTTGATCCGAAGCGGTTCGATCTCGACAACGACATCCCGCTGACGATCGGCAAGGGGCAGCATGATCATTTCAACGGCCGATTGAGTGACGTGCGGTTCTATCGCCGGGAACTGGCCGATGACGATGTGGCCGGGATTCACGGGGGGCAAGCCCGCTAGGAGTTGGTTGGGATCGAGAGGTGTGATGATGCGGTTGTTGTCGGCATGGTTGTTCCTGTTGGTGATCGGCGGTGCGGTTTCGGCCGCCGAGCGTCCGAATATCATCGTGTTGTTTTCCGACGATGCCGGATACGCCGATTTCGGGTTCCAGCCCGGTGTCCGGGCGGACATGAAGAGGCTGACCCCGCACATCGACTCGATCGCACGAGACGGGGTGCGGCTCTCGGCAGCCTACATGTCCGGGGCGGTGTGTTCGCCGTCACGGGCGGGGTTGATGACCGGTCGGTACCAGCAGCGGTTTGGCCACGACAACAACATTCCTCCCGGGTACCTGAAAGGTGGCCTGCCGCTCTCGGAGACATTCGGCACGAAGCGTCTTCGCGGCGTCGGATACAAGACCGGCCTGATCGGCAAGTGGCACCTGGGCTACCCGCCCTCGTTTCATCCCAACCGGCGGGGCTTTGACTGGTTTTACGGTTGCTTGCAGGGGTCTCGCAGTTATTTCCCCTATGCCAAGCCGCACCCCTACCGGGTTCTCCAGGAAAACGGTCGCGCGACCCCGGAAACCGGCTACGTGACCGATCGACTGGGTGATGCGGCCTGCCGGTTCATCGGCGAGCATCGCGAGGAACCCTTTTACCTGTTCGTTTCGTTCACCGCGCCGCACGGGCCGCTCCAGGCGAAACCGGCCCACCTGAAGAAGCTGGCCGGGATTCCCGCCGGCAAGCGACGCCGCTATGCCGGCCTGGTCGTCTCGCTCGACGAGAACGTCGGCAAGATTCTTGCGGCGCTCAAGACCAACGAACTCGATCGACGGACGCTGGTCATCTTCACCAACGACAACGGTGGCCAGACAAAGACCGGTGCCAACAATTTTCCGCTCCGCGGCCGCAAGGGCCAGTTGTGGGAGGGAGGCATCCGCGTGGCCTGCGCGATGCGCTGGCCTGGCCGAATCGCGGCGGCGACGGTTCTCGACGACCCGGTGATCTCGCTGGATTTCCTGCCGACCTTCCTGGCGGTGGCCGGAGCAAAGCCGGAACCGGGCTGGAAACTTGACGGTGTGAACCTGCTCTCGAGACTGACGGGTTCCGGCAAGGCCCCCCTGCCCTCACGGCACCTGTTCTGGCGGGGTGGCGGCAGCAATGGACCGATCGCGGTTCGGCACGGTGACTGGAAGATGATCCATAACCGACAGGTCAACGCGCAGCCGGAGTTGTACCACCTGGGTGATGACATCAGGGAGACTGTGGACCTGGCCGAGAAACACCCCCGGCGGCTGGCGGCGTTGCTTTCGCAGGCCAGGGCCTGGGAGGGCGAGTTGATCGAGCCGCGATGGGGCAAGGGGTCGAAGCCGACCCGGTAGTCAGGATCGCCGGTTGCCAGGCAGACAGAAAAACGGCCGGTCCCCCCGGGTTGGGGAACCGGCCATCGTGATCAGTCGCAAGCGGTCTTTCAGCCGTTTACCGTCGCCAGGATGCGGGCCACGACGCGGTAGGGATCCATGTTCGACGCCGGACGGCGATCTTCCAGGTAACCCTTGTAGCCGTCCTGGACCGTGCCGACCGGGATACGGATCGAGGCACCACGGTCACTGACACCGTAGCTGAACGAGTCGATCGACTGGGTCTCGTGCAGTCCGGTCAGCCGCTGGTCGTTGTCCGAACCGTAATCGTCGATGTGGGCCTCGTGCTCGGCCTTGAACCGCTCGCAGATCGCGGTGATCATCTCCTCGCCACCCTCTTCACGGATCGCCGTGTTCGAGAAGTTGGTGTGGCAGCCACTGCCGTTCCAGTCGCCCTTGATGGGCTTGGGGTGCAGTGAAATCGAGACGCCGTACTGTTCGGCGTTGCGGTGCAGGAGGTAGCGGGAGAGCCAGAGGTCATCGGCGGCCTGCTTGGCGCCCTTGCCCAGGAGCTGGTACTCCCATTGCCCCTTCATCACCTCGGCGTTGATCCCGGAAATCCCCAGGCCGGCTTCCAGGCAACTGTCGAGGTGAGCCTCGACGATTTCCCGTCCGACGGTGTTGCCGGTTCCGACCGAACAGTAATAGGGACCCTGCGGACCGGGAAAACCATCGGGCGGGAATCCCAGCGGGACATCCCCATCCATGATCGTGTATTCCTGTTCGAAGCCGAACCAGAAGTCGTCGTCGTCCTCGAAGGTCCCGCGGATGTTCGAGGTGTGGACGGTTTCGTCGTGGTTGAGCACCTCGCAGAGAACCAGCGAGGCTGCCGCTCGTTCCGGATCGGGAATGATGCGGACCGGTTTCAGCAGGCAGTCCGACGAGTGGCCCTCGGCCTGCTCGGTCGAACTTCCGTCGAAGGCCCACTGCGGACATTCCGACACGTCGCCCGGCTCGGAATCGACGATCTTCGTCTTGCTGCGCAACGACGGCTCGGGTTGGCAACCGTCCAGCCAGATGTACTCCAACTTGTAGCTCATTCCATTCTCTCTTTCTCAAACTCGTGCGGATCTGTCGTCCTGGTCAGCGTGGTCTATCGTTCCGTCGTGACGCCGGCAGGCGTCGGTCCCTGGCAACCAATCGCGTTGCTTCGTGACCGGGCATACCCGGTCCGAATCTGCCGATCCATCGAGCAGACGGGGGAGAAATCTCGTGAAAACCAAGAGGTTTCTCGACTTCTCAGCAAGTCCGCAAACAGCGTACCAACCCGTACAATCCGGGACGTCGCCGGCTGCGATTCTTGATGAGATCCAAGGAGAATACTCGGAGCCTCCGGGGATTTCCACCGAACCGAGAGAGAATCAACCGGGGCCGACGTGCCTGGTGTGACCGCCCGGCTGCCTCGACGATATACTTGTCCCGTCGCGGGACTTTCCGCCGAGGACACGCGGGGGATCGGTCGATGGTTGAGAAGGATCTGGTCATGGTGCGTCGAGTTTGTCTCGGGTCGTTGTTGGTTATCGCGATCTGCGGGTGGAGCGTTGCTGACGAACCGGTCGTGAAGTGGCCGCCACGTCTGTTGCTCAACAGCGACTGCGGCACACCGGTGTTCTACCGGTTCGATGCTCCGATGAACGCCGATCAACTTTGCCGGGTGCTCGATGACCTGCCCGGAACGAAGGTCGATGCCTTCCTGCCCTGTCCGCAGTTCAGCGACGACCAGTTCTGGTTTCCGACCACGGTGGCCGAGTCCTACGACGGGCGGCATGTCCCCGACGGTAAGTACGAGGACAAGTACTTCAAGCGGGTGGCCGAGAACGTCAAGTCGCTGGCCGATCGCGGGATCGACCCGATGATCGTCTGGCAGCAACGCGCCAGGCGACACGGCCTGGTGTTCATTCCCACCCTGCGGATGAACGATGTCCACAAGGACTACGTGGATCGCTGGCCCTCGCTGCGGAGTTTCTGGGAACGGAAACGTCAGCACCTGCTGATCGGCAAACAGATCCCCGGCTGGTACCCGCATCCCTACAAGTTCTCCTGGGCGATGGACTATGCGCAACAGGAGGTGCGTGACCGGAAACTGGCGATCATCACCGAATTGTGTTCCCGCTACGACGTCGATGGCTTCGAAATGGACTTTCTGCGCAGCAACCTCTTCTTCCGCCGGGGACACGAATCGAAGGGGGCGCTGTTGATGAATGCCTTTGTTGGAGAGGTTCATCGCTTGCTGGTACGGCTCGGGAAGCAGAGGAAAAAGACCCTGCGACTGGTCGTGCGGGTACCGGCCTACCTGCCGCAGTGCCGGGAAATGGGCCTGGACGTCCCGACGTGGATCCGCGAGGGCCTGGTCGACATGGTCGTGCCGATGGCCGCGGGCTACCTGGACATGACAGCCGATGTCGGCACGTTCGTGAAACTGGCCCGCGGAACCGGGTGCAAGGTGGCCGGTGGGCTGGAGTACTACGTCCGCGGTTACATGAAACCCGGCCAGCGAGGAATCACCCAGGCATCGATTCAGATGTTGCGAGCCGGTGCGGCGTCGTTCTGGGAGCGAGGCGTCGATGCCATCTACCTGTTCAACTACGACTGCCACGGCCCCTTTCCCTTCCGCGGCGAGAAACGGCAGGCGCTCAACGAGATCCACGATCCGGCCCGGTTGGCCGGGACCGACCAGAGGTATCTTGTCGCCGTCGAAATGAACCGGCGATTGCCTCCCGGTGAGGGCTACATGCAGTTGCCCAGGGAATTGACCAGGCCGGGCCAGGCGTCGCAGTTCACGCTTGTTGTCGGGGACGATGTCCCCGGAAAGACCGGCCAGCGTCGCAGTCGCCTGATTCTCAGGACCTCGTTGTCGAAAACAGGTTCCACCACGCTCGGGTTTCGGTGCAACGATCGACTGATCAAGCCGTCGATCCGTCGTGGCGGTGAGTTCGTTTTTGATGATCCACCGGTCCGGCGTGGCAGCAACACCCTGAAGGTGACGCTGGCCGGGAAGGCCGCCGTGACCGTACGGTTGTCCGAGATCGAATTGCTGATCCAACGCGACCTGCCCGAACTGAAACCGTCGAAAACCGGCAGCTAGGACATCGCCAATGCGGGCCCGGATCCGTGACACCACGATCTACTTCGATGTGGACGGCATGGGACTGGTGCCCGATGGCGACCGCATGGTCGATCGGCCCGTGTTGTTCGTGTTGCACGGCGGGCCGGGTGCCGATCATTCGTACCTGAAACTGCGGATGGGGCCGCTGACGGATTCGGCGCAACTGGTGTACCTGGATCACCGCGGTGCCGGGCGCAGTGATCGCGGCGACGCGTCGGAGTGGACGCTGGCCAACCACGCAGCCGACGTTGATGCGTTGCGGCAGTACCTGGGCCTGGAGCAGATCGTGTTGTTCGGCACGTCCTACGGCGGGTTCGTCGGCCAGCAGTTCGCGCTGGATTTTCCCGACAGCCTGGCCGGGTTGATTCTCTGCTCGACGGCACCAAGTTACCGCATCCTGGCCGACACGCGGCGTCTGGTCCAGGAACGAGGTACACCCGAGCAGCAGGCAATCTGTCGACGGCTGTGGGAGCAGGGCCTGCAGACCGAGGAGGCACTCCACGAGTACTTCGTGACCATGGGCCGGGTCTATTCGCAGGACTTTGACGAGGAGGCCTTCGGGGTCGGTTGGCGGAGGACGATCTGGAACGTGGAACAACTCGACAACTGGTTTGCCGGCGAACGGCGGACGTTTGATTTCACCGATCGACTGTCCGAGATCACCTGCCCGACGCTGGTGATGTCCGGGGCTCACGACTGGATCTGCACCCCCGAGCAGGGACGGATCCTCTCGGAGCAGATTCCACGGGCAGATCACAAGGTCTTTGCCAATAGTGGCCATTCGGTGGGACAGGATGAGCCGGAGGCGTTTCTGGCCGCGATGCGGGGATTCCTGGTGGGCACCGGCTTGTAGGAGTTGTCGAGATGGCCGCATTCACGACGATCGACTGGTTCGTGATCGCGATTTACTTTGCCGTGCTGCTGGGCCTGGTGGTCTGGTCCACCCGCTGGCGACAGGAATCCTCGACCGATTATTTTCTCGCGGGCCGTCACCTCGGCTGGTTTGTCGTCGGGGCTTCGATTTTCGCTTCCAACGTCGGTTCCGAGCACATCGTCGGCTTGGCCGGTGCCGGGGCCCAATCGGGTGTGGTCTTCGGACACTTCGAACTGCACTCGTGGCTGATCCTGCTGCTGGGCTGGGTGTTCGTGCCGATCTACATGCGGTCGCGGGTCTTCACGATGCCCGAGTTCCTCGAGCAGCGTTTCAGCCCCAAGGCCCGCTGGTTTCTCTCGCTGGTCACGCTGGTCGGCTACGTGCTGACGAAGGTCTCGGTCACCGTCTATGCCGGGGGAATCGTGTTTCAGTCGTTGATGGGCATCGACTTCTGGACGGGTGCCTTTGCCATCGTCGTGCTGACGGGAATCTACTCGATCGTCGGCGGCCTGCGGGCGGTCGTGTACACCGAGAGCCTGCAGGCGATCGTGTTGATCGTCGGTTCGGCGACGGTGACCGTGATGGGGTTGATCGAGATCGGTGGCTGGCAGGCGTTGTGTGAGAGCGTCGACGAAGGCCACCTGGACATGTTCCTGCCCGGCGACCATCCCGACTATCCGTGGACCGGGATGGTCTTTGCGGCGCCGATCATCGGGCTGTGGTACTGGTGTACCGATCAGAACATCGTGCAGCGGGTCCTGGCCGCCCGCGACGAAACACAGGCGCGGCGAGGGACCATTTTTGCCGGTTACCTGAAGTTGCTGCCGTTCTTCATTTTCCTGGTACCGGGGTTGATTGCTCACGCGCTGGCCAAGAGCGGTCGACTGGAGCTGCCGCAGACCGACCAGGCATTTCCGATGCTTGTCCGCACACTGCTGCCGGCCGGTGTGAGAGGCCTGGTGGCCGGCGGGTTGCTGGCGGCATTGATGAGTTCCCTGGCCGCGGTGTTCAATTCCTGTTCGACCCTGTTCACGATCGACATCTACAGAAAACTGCGTCCCGGGGCATCCGAGGCCAGGCTGGTGCGGGTGGGACGGATCGCCACCGGCGTGGTGGTGATCGCCGGCATCCTCTGGATTCCGCTGATGAGGAACATCTCCGACCAGTTGTTCCACTATCTCAACAGTGTCCAGGCCTACCTCGCCCCGCCGATCGCCGCGGTGTTTTTCCTGGGACTGTTCTGGAAACGCGTCAACACCGCCGGGGCGATGACGGTGCTTGTCGGGGGATTCGTCGTTGGCATGCTGAGGCTGCTGGCCGAGTTGAACAGCGACTCACTGGAGGGCTGGGTCGGGGACTTTGCCGAGATCAACTTCCTGCACTTTTGCACGTTCCTGTTCCTGGGCAGCCTGGCAACGATGGTCGGTGTCAGCCTGTTGACCCGCCCGCCCGTCTACGAGCGGCTCGATGGGCTGACCTATGGAACGACCGCCGCGCCGGATCGTCAACGGTCCCGCCAGACCTGGAACCGCTGGGACGTGGCCCACTCGGTCGTGATCGTGGCGGTGATCGTGGCGGTGTTCGCCTATTTCTCGTGAATCGACCGCCGAGATCGGCTTTCGGTTCTCGCTCCGGAGCGGCTTGACGGGTCCGGTGTTGCTAGAATCCGGGACGATGAATCTCAGCAGTTGCAATCGGGAGAGACAACCGTGGCGACGATCCTGACGCGAACCTTCCGGCCCGGCCTGTTCCCGCTGGTCATGGCTGTTGTTCTTACCGGGTCCCCGGTCCGTTCGGCCAAGCCATTGCCGCTCAAGCAGGCCCGCGTGCTGGTGACCGGGGCACGGCACAATCGACCGGCTTCCTACCCCGGCATCGGCGACTTCCTGGGTTGGCCGGGTGGGATTGATCGCCTGCCCAACGGGGACCTGTTGGTGGCCCATTCCTCGGGGTACTGGCACTCCTCGTTCGCGCAACCCCGCCAGATCGAGCCCGGACTGGCCAAGCGATGGCGAGCGGAAGGCTGGCCGCTGGACTTCCCCGCTCCGACCGGCGGCCGCACGATGGCCTGCCGTTCGACCGATGGCGGCAAGACCTGGTCGAAACCGTTCACGATTCTCGATCACCGGCTGGATGACGGAGCCCACGCGATTGTCACGCTGCCTGGTGGCCGCGTCATTTGCCTGATCGGCGTGCAGGCGTCCTGGTACGGCTACAACCGGGCACCGAAGGGTTTTGAGAAGGACATCGACGGTCTAAATACCAAGCAGTTCGTGATCCACTCGGATGACAACGGCAAGACCTGGTCGAAACCAAGAGGGTTGAAGAGCCCGGGGAACTTCTACGAACGCTGTCACGGCGGCCGCCCGGTCGTTCTCTCCGACGGCAGTCTCATCTGGGCGACGTACTACCAGGTCCGGGGCGAAAAGTTTCTCAGGGGGGCCATCCGGCGATCGACCGACAACGGGCTGACCTGGCCGGTGATCTCCAGGATCATCCGCAAGGACAACAACGTCGACGAACCGGCGATCGCCGAATTGAAGGACGGCCGGATCGTTCTGGTCACCCGCCCCGATGCGGCCATTTTCCATTCGTCGGACAAGGGCGTGACCTGGAAGGATTCGGGAAGCCGTATCATCAGCGGCGCCGGAAAGTTCAAGGCTCCCCAGCTGGTGACGCTCAAGGATGGCACGCTGGTGGCGATCGCCACCTGGCGAAACCTGAGGGCCTGGATCAGTCGCGACGGTGGGTTGACCTGGACGAAGGACCTGCCGCTGGATATTGGCAGCTACGGTTATCCGGGTTCCTACATCCTCGACAGTGATGGCTCGATCCTGTTTCCCTACTGTGGCAGCGGACGGGCGCCGAACCGGGTTTACCTGATGCGGTTCCAGGTCAACAAGGCCCGCACCGGGGTCGAATTGCTGCCAGTGGCTCGCTAGAGGATTGTTTCGCGGACCGGCGACGGGCCGCTGTTTTCTTGAGGAACTCTTACCGATGCAGATTCGCCGAGTTGCCGTTCTCCTGTTGTTGCTGGCGGGCACGGTCCAGGCCGAGAAGTACCCGGTGGGGGTGCCACCGAAACGGCTGGGACTGGACCCGTTCTACAAGAAGTACACCCATGCCAACGGCTACCCGATCGTGGCCTCGGAGAAGGTCGACGATTTCGCGTTGAAGGAGGCCGCTTACCTGGTTGATCTGATGCTCGCCAAACGACCCGACGTCAGGAAGGCGATGATCGAGAGTGGATCGCGGCTGATCGTGATCGGACACAACGAGTTCACCACCGACATGCCCGAGTACGCCGATATGAAGCCGAAGAACTTCTGGGACGCGCGGGCTCGCGGGCTGGGTGGTTCGCGGACCGACCCGGTCTGTTCGTGTGCCGAGGAGAACGTGTTGGGGTACGCCGGAGACCCGTACAACACCGAGTGCATCGTGATCCACGAATTCGCTCACAACATCCACCTGCGTGGCCTGGTCCGCATCGACAAGACCTTTGACGCACGCCTGAAACAGGCCTACGACCAGGCGATGCAACGGGGACTATGGAAGAACAAGTACGCCGCGACCAACCGCAACGAGTACTGGGCCGAGGGCGTGCAGAGCTGGTTCAACAACAACCGGCCACCCGACCACGACCACAACCACGTCGACACCCGCAAGGAACTCAAGGAGTACGACACCGGACTGGCGAAGCTCTGCGAGGAGGCTTTCGGCGACACCAGGCTGGTTTACACCAAGCCGGTGACCCGGCTGAAGGGGCATCTGGCCGGCTACAAGCCCCGGAAGGCTCCGAAGTTTTCCTGGCCTGACCGGTTGGCGAAGGTGCGGCAGGATATCCGCGAGAAGGCGAGAAACCGCGGGAAGACCAAGCCGGGATTCATCGAACATCAGGCGGTGAAACTGCAGGGCTGGACGTTGCAGTTCGACAAGCGGTTGCTCTCGGGCAAGCACAAACCCGTCGGCGACCAGGTGCGGCGGATGATCGACGGGAAGCTGTTCGAGATCACGTTGCTGGTATCGGCCAGCCGGTTGAAGCATCTCCGTGAAGTGCCGATCTGGGTCGATCTCGACCATCCGCTCAAGACGGCTCAGTACCATCCCGGTGCCAAGTGGCTCAGGGACCATGGCCACGATCCGGCGATGGAGAAGGTGGTTCACATTCCCGATGCCGGCCGGTTGATCTCGTTGATCAAGAGCAACGACCAGCCGGCCGTGATGCTCCACGAACTGGCTCACGCCTACCACGACCGGGTACTGGGCTTCGGCTACGGTCCGATCCGAAAGGCGTGGGACAAGATCGTGGCCGGCAAGAAGTACGAGAAGGTACTGCACATTCGCGGCCACCAGACCCGCCACTACGCCCTGACCAACCACAAGGAGTTCTTCGCGGAGATGACCGAAGCGTTCTTTGACACGAATGACTTCTACCCGTTTGTGCGGGCGGAACTCCGTGAGTTCGAACCGGAGGTGTTTGCACTGCTGAAGGCCGTCTGGTCACAGGGTGAAGCACCGAAGACGAAGTCAGGGAAGAAAAAAGGGAACTGACCTGTTGAGGCAAGAGCATGTCGGGTGAATGGGAACTGGCACTGGAACAGGATTCGGATCTGGAGGCGCTCCAGGGCAGTGCCGCCGAGACGGCCGCGGCCGTACGCCGCGGGGCCGACCTGCGGTTGTTCATGGAGGCCCGTGGGTACGACGAGACACTGTACTTTCAGCAGACCCATGCCGGGGAAGGCGACGCGTTTGCCGGGCTGATGACTCACCATCATTCCTACGCGCACCGGGGCGACCTGGCCGAGCAGCCCTATTTCAGTTTCTTCCGTTACGACACCAGCGGCGCATTTTCGCAGGTCAAGTGGATGTCGGACGGGTCGCTCTTCGACGAAAAACAGACCTACGCCTACGGCGTCTACCGCTGGTACATCTGTGATCGTTGGCGAGTGGTCTACGAGCACGACGAACAGGGCAACCCGGTGGCCGGTGACCTGGAGGAACTGCAGGAGTGCATCCGGCGGGGGCGGTCGATGAAAGTCGGCGTGCGACAGTTCAACGGGATCCAGCACGACGACACCACTGGTCCGCCGCAGTTGTCGTTTCTGAGCGTGATGCAACCGCTGATCGCCGATGGCCATGCCGGGGCCAACTGCGATTTCGTGCTGGCCTGTGCCCCGCAGTGGCCCTTCGCGTTTTCCGACGGACTGGAGATCGGCATGGTCTGGCCGAACACGTCCGGCCGGATCACCTGCCACCTTGTGCAGCCGGGAAAAATGCCCTTTCGACGCACCAGTGTTCAGCGGGCGATGCAGTGGTTGATCGCCGACGTTGGCTGATGGACCAGACGGCAGAAAGTCCCGCGACGGCCTGGTCCAGGCCCTCGATCACCTCGCCCTCGTCGCGCCAGGTCAGGAGCGTCGGGTGGGCAGGCGGTCTGATGGAGGCCGTCGCCCCGGGAATCGTCAGTTGCCGGTCTTTGTAGGAACCGGCCACCAGCGGGGCCGGGACTGGTTGAGGATCTCCAGGATCTCGTGCCGGTTGTCCCGGGTCAGCCGGGCGAACTCGTCCCCATTTTCACGGCCGTGGAGGATGTCGGAGAGCCGCGAGGCCACGCGTTTGCGGACCGGGCCGGGCAAGCGTTGGAATGCTGCCGACTCGACAAGGAAACTGCAGGGATAGCGGAACAGCCGCGTCTTGAGGTCCAGCGAACGCAGTGAGCGACCGGGGTGTTTTGTTCGGCCCCGGGTGGAAAAGTCGCGGCTGAACGTCGAGGTGCCGGCGATCGGTGACTTCAGCTGGAACTCGTCAACGAACAGCAGGTAACGCAGCAGGTCGTCGGCCACACGGGCGATGCGTCGCTTCGACACGTCGCTTTGGTAGTTGGCGGGACGGTCGAGTGCCTTGTTGTAGAGCCGATCGTAGTAGGCGATCGAATCGGCTTCGAAGTGGGCCCGGGTGATCAGGTTGTGCATCCGCGACTGGTGTTCGAGCACCATCAGGGCGACCAGGTCGCTGTGCGGCGAGAGGTAGGCCGAGGTGTTGACCAGCCCATCCAGGCGGATCAGGTTGGCACCGGCCTCGAAGTCGAAGTCGCGGTGCGACCGGTCGAGCGGAATGACCGTGTTCCCCATGTGCCGCATCGAACCATGGGTCCCGGTGACATAGTATCCACCCCACCGCCGTGAAAACGGGCTGGCGTGATCGGTGACGAAGGTGTGGGCGCCGAAGTGAGGCTGCCCGCTTGGTGAAGTGAACAGCGAGCGGACGACCGGTCCGGGCACGTCGTTGGTGCGACGGTTGGCGTGACAGAGCAGGCACTGTCCGCGGTCACGGCGAAACTGCGGCTTGGCGGTTTGCGACTGAGGCAGCGTGTAGAAGATGCCGCCCAGGTCCGGGTCCATCGCGATGATTTCCAGAATGTCGCCTTGCTGTACCCACCCGATATAGGTGTCGTCGTTGAAATAGATCGCCCGCGGTCGCCGCGGGGAGATGCGACGGATCTGGACACTGGTCTTGGAAAAGACCAGTACCTGGGAGGAGACGGGGACGTCGAGCGTCTTGAGGAGATCGACCAGGTAGCCGTGGCGGTCGTCCCATTTCAGCCGGGTCTTTCCCGAGTCGATCCGGTCCTGCAGTCGCGAGACGGGGTTGGTGGTGTCGGTGTTGTGGTAGTCGATCGGTTTGAGTTCGAAGTCCTTGGTCGTCTGGGCTGTTGCTGTCAGGGATGTCGCTGCGCAGAGCCAGCCGAGCAGGATCAAGGGGGTCAGCCGGAAGGAGCCGTGGTGGGTCATCTCTACTATCGTGGCGGGACCAGGGCCCCGCGGGCAAGGCCATCTCGACCGCGATCGGGGCGGATGGTTCAGGCCAGCAGTTCCCGAACCACCTCTCCCCCGATGTTTGTTAGCCGTTGATCGCGGCCCTGGTAGCGATAGGTCATCCGCAGGTGGTCGATGCCCAGGCAGTGCAACACGGTCGCCTGCAGGTCGTGGACGTGAATCGGCTGCTCGACGACGTTGTAGCCGAAGTCGTCGGTGGCACCGAGCGTGATGCCTCCCTTGATTCCTCCGCCGGCCAACCAGGCGTTGAAACATCTCGGGTGATGGTCGCGGCCGAACGTCGGTTTCAGTTCACCCTGGCAAAAAGTGGTCCGTCCGAATTCCCCGCCCCAGATGATCAGGGTCTCGTCGAGCAGGCCGCGCTGCTTCAGGTCAGCGATCAACGCGGCGATTGGCTGGTCGACTTCCTTGCACATCGCCGGCATCCGGTTCCTGACGTCGCTGTGCATGTCCCAGCCTCGCTGGTACAGCTGCACGAAACGAACTCCCTGCTCGATCATCCGGCGGGCCAGCAGGCAATTGTTGGCGAAGGAGACCTTGCCGGGCTGGGTCCCGTAGAGTTCATGGATGTGCTTGGGCTCGTTGGAGAGATCCACCATCTCGGGAACACTGCTTTGCATGCGGTAGGCGAGTTCGAACGAGTCGATCCGGGCCTCGATTTCCGGGTCCCCGATGAGATCGAATCGGCGGCGGTTCAACGAGTTGATGCCGTCGATCAGCCGGCCCCGGGATTTCGGGTCGATCCCGTCGGGGTTGGAAAGAAACAGGACCGGGTCACCCTGCGACTGGAACTGCACACCCTGGTGGCGACCGGGCAGAAAGCCGCTGTGGTAGTACCTGGGAATGACCGGCTGGCCCTTGGTGCCCGAGAGCAGCACGACGAAGTCGGGCATGCTGCGGTTTTCGCTGCCCAGTCCCCACGAGACCCAGCTGCCGACACAGGGACGTCCCGGTTGGCTGGCCCCGGTCTGCAGCATGTTGACGGCCGGGTCGTGGTTGATCGGCTCGCTGTGCAGCGAACGCACGATCGCGATCTCGTCGCAGACCTTCGCCAGCCGGGGCATGTGGGAATTGAGCATCTGGCCCGATTCGCCGTGCCGGCGGAAGTTCATCGGAGAGGCGGCCACCAGCAGCTGCTTTTGCTTGCGGGTCATCAGCGTGATCCGCTGCTTGCCCCGGACCGATGCCGGAAGGACCTGGCCGTTGAGCCGGGCGAGCTGGGGCTTGGGGTCAAAGGTGTCGATGTGAGACGGCCCACCGGCCATGAACAGGTAGATCACCCGCTTGGCCCTGGCCGGCAGGTGCGTGGTTGCCAGGGTTCCCATTCGACCGGTTTGGGCGGCCCCCGACGGGTTATCTTGCAGCAGGCCGGAAACCGCGGCGGCTCCCAGGCCGGCCGAAGTCCTGGCCAGGAAACGGCGACGGGCGGCACGGTGATTCAGGGACAACAATTCTGGGGTCATGGGTCTGTCTATTCGCGGGTGATGGCTTCGTCGAGATTCAGGATCACGTTGGCCAGGGTGGTCCAGGCAGCCAGTTCGGCCGAGTCGACATCGTGGGGAGGGCGATGGCCGGAACCGGTCAGCAGGGCCCGGGTGGCCTTGGGATCTCGCCGGTATTTCGACAGTTGAGCTTGGTACAACTTCTCGAGGATCGGGCGTTCCCGGTCATCGGGTGACCGTCCCACCGTGTTGCGAAAGGCAAACGTCAGCCGGGAATCCAGCGAGGGACCGCCCCGCTTCACGATCCGTTCACCGTAGGCCCGTGCCGATTCGACGAAGGTCCGCTCGTTGAGCGTGACCAGGGCCTGCAGCGGTGTGTTGGTCCGGGGACGCTTGACGATGCAGGTCTCGCGGCTGGGAGCATCGAAGATCTGGAAGGTGGGAAACGTGGTCGTGCGACGCCAGAAGGTGTACAGGCCCCGTCGGTAGAGGTCGCCGCCGGTGCTTTCGGGCCATTTCCACCGGCCCTTGTCGGAATAGTAATCTTGTGGCTGGAACGGGTAGACACTCGGCCCACCGATCCGGTTATTCAGCAAACCGCTGATCGAGAGGGCCACGTCCCGAACTTCCTCTGCCGAGAGCCGGAAGCGATTTTGCCGCGCCAGCAGTCGGTTGAGCGGATCCTTGGCCAGGGCATCGGGACGGGCATGCGATGACTGGCGGTAGGTCGAGGACATCACGATCCGCTTCTGCAGGGCCTTGACGTTCCAGCCGGTGCGGATGAATTCCACGGTAAGCCAGTCCAGCAGCCGGGGGTGGGTGGGAAACTTGCCGCGGACACCGAAGTCCTCGGGTGTGAGAACCAGCCCGCTGCCGAAGAACTGTGTCCAGAGGCGATTGACGGCAACCCGGCCGACCAGCGGGTTGTCAGGATCAGTCAGCCAGCGTGCCAGTCCCAATCGGTTTCGCGGCCGGTCGGCCGAAAGTGGCTTGAAGATCGACGGGATTCCGGGCTGGACCTCGGATCCCTTCTGCAAAAAATCACCCCGGATCAACAGGTGGGCTGGCCGCCGCTTGGCCATGGCCTTCATGATCATCGTGGTCGGGATCGCCTTCTCGAGTTTGTCTTTCTCGGCCTGCAAGGCATCCTGTTGCTTGTGCAGCGGGGCGAACACCGTGCGGGTGACCGAGTAGCCTCGCTCGATGAAGTACTCGCGGAGTTGTTTTTTCTGGTCGTCGTTGCGGTCCTCGGGTTTGGACTTCAACAACGTGACGATCTGCTTGGGCAGTTTCTTGGCGTCGAGCTTGGCCGCATAGGCCTCCCAGTCGGACTGCTTCGTGAAGAAACCGTCATCGGTCTTGCCCTCTTTTTTCGTGGCCGTGTCCTTGGCCGCGTCGAGCTTGACCCCGGCCACCCTGGCCTTGATCTGCTTGCCGATCGTCTCGAGTTTTTCGGCCAGGCGGTCGCGTTGCTGCTGCTGTCGCGGCGTTGCCAGGTCCAGCAGCGGGGGAAGCGGGATGTCGTGGCCCATCGCTCCCTTCTCGCCGTCGACGCTGTTGAAGAACGCATAGAAGCGGTAGAAATCTGTCTGTGAGATCGGATCGTACTTGTGTTCGTGACACTGGGCGCAGCCCAGGGTCAGTCCCAGGAAGACGGTGCCGGTCGTGCTGGCACGTTCGACGGCATAGACGACCAGGAACTCGTCGGGGTCGGCCCCGCCCTCTTCGTTGTAGGTCGTGTTGCGGTTGAATCCGCTGGCAATCCGCTGTGACGTGCTGGCGTGCGGCAGCAGGTCGCCGGCGATCTGCTCGAGCGTGAAGCGGTCAAACGGCATGTTCGTGTTGAACGCGTTGATGACCCAGTCACGGTAGGGCCACATCCGACGTTCGCTGTCGTTCTCGTAGCCGTTGGTGTCGCCGTAGCGGGAGAGATCCAGCCAGGACATCGCCATTCGTTCGCCGTAGTGCTGCGAACTGAACAGCCGATCGACCACCCGTTCCCAGGCCCCGCGGTCGTTGTCCTCGACGAACCGGTCGATTTCTTCGGTCGTCGGTGGCAGCCCGGTCAGGTCCAGCGTCAGCCGACGGATCAGCGTGATGCGGTCGGCTTCCGGCGAGGGCTTCAGGCCGGTGGCTTCCAGCCGGTTGAGAACGAAATGATCGACGGAATTGCGGGGCCAGGCAGCATCGGCAACCCGGGGCAAGCCGGGACGAACCGGGGGGACAAAGGACCAGTGGAGCGAGTAATCGGCGCCCTGGGCAATCCAGCGACGAAAAGTGTCGATCTCGGCCGGCGACAAGGGCGGGTGCGAGTCTGCCGGCGGCATCCGCGTCTTGGGATCGTCACTGCTGATCCGCTTCAGGAGTTCGCTTTTGGTCGGTTGACCGGGCACGACAACCGATCCGATGGTCTTCTCGGCCTGGTCAAGTCTGAGTTGACTGGCCCGCTGCTGCTTGCTTGGTCCGTGGCAGATCAGGCATTTTTCGGCAAGCAAAGGCCGGATCTCCCGGGAAAAATCGACCCTGGCCGGTTTGTCTGTGGTCTTGGCCGTCGGTGGCGCGGCCAACACCGTTTGCAGCGTGGCCCCGACGATCAGCAGCAGGGTCGGGGTTGTCAGTCGGAT
>Ga0163108_10000882_pt1 | contig 22066 bp, 11 predicted proteins | sample Fk1155metaG_FD_109644 | JGI IMG/M metagenome (GOLD analysis project Ga0163108, IMG submission 109644) | Marine microbial communities from the Central Pacific Ocean - Fk160115 155m metaG | ecosystem: Environmental > Aquatic > Marine > Oceanic > Photic zone | place: The Central Pacific Ocean...
GCTGCTTTCGGAGCCAATAAACAAGCGTTCTGATCAGTTTTCTCTGGGCCTACTGTTGACCGAATTGGTCACCGCAACCCCCTTGCCCAGCAACATCCTTCACAACCGCTTGATGGCTGGCGGTGACCGCCGGACGCCTGTGGTGAGCGAGCAGATTTTCGCAGACATCGAGGGTTCAGTACCCGGTCTGTCACAGATTCTACGTCGTTGCCTGCAACCCTACGCCCACGATCGGTATCCCACAACAGAAGCACTGCTCTCGGCCTTCGATAATTTGCGGGGTCAGTTTGCTGCGGTCCGACCGAACCTGCGAACCTGGTTCCAGGCGTCGTTCAAGCCCGGGCAGAGTCCTGCATCGGGGTTGGACACCATTGAGAGCCCAGAATTCTCCTCCTTGGGTTTGGCCAATATAGGGGCGCTTACACTCGTCTCGAACCCCTCAAGACAACAACGAACCAATGTCGGTCCACCACCCGACTTTTACGTGGGTCGACGCGACGATTTGGCCACCCTGGATGCTTGCTTCAAGGCGGATAGTCGCCTGGTCACAGTGAAGGGTACGGGAGGTACGGGCAAGACCCGCTTCGCGAAGCAATATGCGCGCGGACGTGCGGAGGATTTGGCAGGTGGTTCGTGGTTTATCGACCTCACCGAAGCGCGAACTCCCAGAGGAATTGTACATGCCATCGCTGTGGCCTTGGATGTCCCCCTTGGCAAAGAGGGTCTGAAAGAACTGATGACCCAAGTGGGGCATGCAATCGCCGCCCGTGGACCCATGCTTCTGATCCTCGACAATTTCGAACAGGTCGTACAGCATGCAGACCTCACCGTGGCCCGGTGGATGGAAATGGCACCAAAGACACAGTTTCTGGTGACATCACGGGCACCCTTGCAGGTGAAAGGCGAACAGATCTTCCGTCTCGGCCCACTGCCCGAAGATGAAGGTGTGGACTTGTTCGTCTTGCGGTCCCGATCTTCTGGCGCACAATGGATAGAAACCCCCAAAATACGTGAGACCATCACTGCTATCGTTCAGCAATTGGACGGCTTACCGCTGGCCATTGAACTCGCGGCAGCACGGGCGGTCATGCTGACGCCAACCCAGCTATTGCTCAGGCTCAACCAACGCTTCAAGCTCTTGCGTGGAGGAAAACGCGGAAAAACAGACAGGGAATCGAGCCTGCGCGGCCTGATCGACTGGTCATGGGATCTACTCGAACCCTGGGAGCAGTCCGCGCTCGCCCAACTCTCCGTCTTTCGAGATGGCTTCTTCATGGAAGCCGCCGAAGCGGTCCTTGACCTATCCGCTTGGCCCGAAGCGCCGTGGTCCCTCGACGTGGTGGGTTCGCTGCTCGACAAGTCCCTATTGAACAGCCGGGAAGTCAATGGACAGCCACGATTTGGGATGTACGTGAGCATTCAAGCCTATGCCGACGAAAAGTTGTGTGCAGGTCGAGAGAAAGCATGCCGACGCCACGGCGCCTACTACGCTTCCTTCGGTGAAGATGGGAACATTCAGGCCTTGGACGTCCGTGGTGGCGTACAGCTCCGCAGGAGTCTTGCGCTCGAAATCGAGAACCTCATGGCTGGGATCGATACAGCTCTCAAGACCGGGAGGCCCGAAATTGTGGCGGGGTGCACCCTTGCCGTTTCAGAAGTATTTAAACTCCACGGACCCCTATCCCAGGGCATCACATTGCTGCAAAAGGCCTTAGAGCTCCCCGTCAGCCGCAGAACGTTGTCCCGGTTGTTGTCCAAATCCGGCTGGTTGTTGTACCTATCAGGGAATCTCTCAGAATCGCACACCTGCTCGAAGCGAGCCCTGACAATTGCGCAAGAGTTGAAGTGCCGGGAGCATGAGGGCAAAATCCGCAGCAACATCGGGTCATTGGTTGGGGCGCAAGGCCACATCGTGGAAGCAATGGAACACTATAGGGCCGCCCTATCGATTGCGCAGGAAACGGGTCATCGAAGAAATGAAGGGGTTGCATGGTCACACCTCGGCCGAACCTACCATGAGCTAGGCCGTCAACAGGAAGCTTTGGAGCCGTACACAAAGGCGATCGAGATCCATCGGGAGGTGGGAAACCGCAAGAGTGAATCCATCACTCTCGGTGACATCGCCAACCTCCAAGCCGCACTCGGTCATACAGACCTTGCACACCAAACCTATGAACAAGCCTTGGCCCTATGTCGCGGGATGGGCAATCGCCGAAGCGAAACCAACATCGTTGGGAACTTGGCGTGTCTCCACTATTACCATGGTCGGATTCAAGAGACAGCGAGACTCTTCAACGAAGGCCGTGAGATTGCCCGCGAGGTGGGAGACCGCCCTCGCGAGGCCACGTTACTCTGCAACATCGCCATTGTCACTCGTCTACAAGGACGCATGGCGGAAGCATTGGAACAACAACTCCAAGCCTTGGAGATCACACACGATACGGGCCACCGCCGCCGAGAATGCTTTTGCCTGAAAGACCTTGGAGTCATTTATGGCTTACTCGACCGATCCGATGAAGCATTGGCACATCTCCAAAAAGCACTATCGATCGCACAAGATTCAGGGTGGAAAAAAATGGAGACCGAGGTCCTCGGAGACCTATCCCTCTTTTATGCCAAGCATGACCAGATAGAAGAAGCCATGCAATATGCGTTGCGCGCGTTGGCGGTTTCGCGCAAAGTTGGGGATCAACGCGTGGAGGCACTCCATCTCGTCAGCCTTGCCGATCTGCTGATTTCACTCGGAAAGTCCCAATCTGCCGAACGACATCTGACTCAAGCCATCGAGATCGGAGACGATCTCTGGTACAAGACCGCCGGAGTCGCACGCGCTTCATTGGCGCTGATCCGCATCGAACAGGGGGACTTGGATGCTGCCCGCGCGCTCCTGGAAAAGGCGGAACCCATGGTTCGGGGAGCACACCAAACGGAGTTGGGCAAGCTGCTCTGCACGAAGGCACGGGTAGCCTACCTATCGAGCGATCCAGAGGCCGCGGAAACCGCCCGGGCCGAAGCGGAATCCATCGCTGATGGAATGGGACTCGGCCCCAAAACTACACTGCGACAGACCATTTCTAAACTTCATGCGTTGATGCAATAGAACCGCTTCACGATGCGTTCAACAGGTCTTGGTGGTCGAGTCGCCCCCGTTCAATCAGACCTTGCAGCAATGGCTGTCACATTGCTGTCCGGTACAGAGCGCCCTAGCCTTGACCCGGACTGAATGCTGCCTATCCTTTGGAGAGAGAACACCCATACACAGCAAATACATTTTATTGGCCACCACCCTTTTCAGCCCCGCATGCGCCAAGAATATCGACGCAACAACGGACCGATCCTCCGCTGCGGCCGGATCCGACACCGCCGATACCTCCGTGGGCGGGTCCGACACCTCCGCGGGCGGTTCCGACACCTCCGCGGGCGGGTCCGATACCTCCGCGGGCGGCGTTGACACCGCCGACATCTCCGCGGGCGGCGCTGACACCGCCGACACAGACGGCTCCGACACCGCCGACACAGGCGGATCCGACACGGCCGAACACACCCCGATTCTGGCCGAGTTCAACATCTGCGGCGAAACTGTTCCCGCGTACCACCATATCGACGGGATACCCGCATACAACCAATGCGATGAATCTCGGGAAGCCTCCATCTGGTCCAACGACGGATTGAACACCAGCACGGAATCACTGGGAGATGGATGGGTCAGAACCCAGTGGGGGGTTCTGGAAGGTGGAACTGGCGGCTACCAATGCACCGAATACGTCAGGCGGTACCTCCACTTCACCCGAGGCGTCACCGAAACCCCTCTGGGCCATGCCAAGACCTGGTGCGATGATGTGACCAGCCAACTGGAGGTGGCAGACTCCCCGGCCCATGGCGATATCGTCGTCTTTCACCCGGGCGGCTGCGGAGCGTCCACCACCTACGGCCATGTCGCTGTTATCGACGTGGTCGATCGGGTGGCCTCAACCTTTGAGACCGTTGAGCAAAATGGTGCCGGCCGAGGTCATTGTGGCTTCAGCGATGCCAATTGCTTTCTTCGGCCCGTGGAATGAACCCGTAGGCATCCGGTCCATTACCGGAGGGAGCCACACCACCCGCACGGTTGACGTGATCCGGCATGTACACGTTCATCAGCGGCGAGCAGCCACCCAAAGCCAAGCAGGAAAATATATCCTGGCCCTATGGTGCTTCGTCACGGACCACACAGAAGGCTTCACCGACCATGTGGACCGAATTCACATTCAACGAGTCACAGGTTGATTCTTCGGTCGATGTGTCGTGAAACACAGCACATGAGCCCGCACGTACACGAGGACAGTTGTGAATCAAGCTGACCTCGTTGGGGCCTGCATCGAGCCAGAATGTACCGCCGTATTGCAGCATCGCCGGGGCTGTTGGTTCGTTGTCTGCGTCCCGAATAATCCAGTCATCTTCGCAATTGGCTATGCGTGGATAGCCCAAAGATGTGGTGCCATTCGTGATGCGTACAAAGGCGGATTCATTGCGCTGAGAATCACCAGACTCGGCCCAATCGAGGTCATACAGGTGGTACCAGCCCGCCTCCTCAGCCTCGAGGGTGCCGGTCGATGTGGTGGAATCCCATGAGAAGACGAATAGTTCCTCCGGAGACAATCGAACCGTGGTTCCCTCGGTGCAGTCTTCTATCCATTCGGGTGGGTCTGTGTCCCCGTCATCATCGTCGTCATCGTCTTCCTCATCGGGCGATCCGTCGGCATCGCCTGTCACCGAACGTGGGATATCCGCTGTGTCATCCGCTGGGGCCGTCCCCCCGACTTTGGCGTTGATGCCGTATTCGTTACACGAGGCAAAAATCAAAAAACTGAGGAAGAGGTAGCATGTGCGCAATGTGGCCTCCGGCTTGGGGAAAGGGGCCACAATCTTGGGGGCCCTCAAAAGAGGATGAGCACCGAAAGTACAGGGTCAACCGCAATTCTCACCCCAACCATATCTGGGTGGGACCAGGTGCTGCAGTGGACGGGACGACTTTTGGTTCAGCTGGCGCTTCCGTGACCAGACCAGACCGAAAAAGCCGAGGAACGATACACACGAATTGTCCCACCACACCGTTTCAAGGACGATCTGAATAATTGCTGATCAAGGTGCATTCATGGTGTACCTGACCGTACAGGTGCCCAAATCACCCACTTCACCACACCCTCCACGCTGCCTGTACGTCGAGACAGAATCAGGGGTTCAGTAGGACATACACCTTGCCGGACTGGTCGAACACATCGCCTTGCCACGCGCTGATGAGCAAATCGGGCATGCCATCGCCGTTGATGTCACCAGCCCCAGTGGTGCGGTAGCCCGCCCCATCCCAAGCCCGCTCCCCTTCAAAGATGTGGTCAGCGTCGGCAAGCGAATGGGAGCCCACATCGGTGTTCTGGGCATAAAACAAGTAGGCACGACCCACCATTTCCTTCTCCGCCGTAGAGTGCCCCATCGCACCAATGGTCAGGTCAGGGAGGCCATCCCGGTCCATGTCACCAGCGGAGGCAACGGCCATGCCGCTCCAGTCATCTCGGCCTTCGCCGAGAAAGCTGTAGGAGGCGTCCTTCAGGTCTCGGTTGCCGTCTGTGGGCATATCCGTTCGGGTAATCACGTACGATTTTCCAGCGGCATTCGCAGTCTCACTGTTCGCTTTCGCTCCAGCACAGATGTCATCAAGCCCATCGCCGTCGAAGTCACCCATTGTGTCTACGCCATACCCCATCGCATCGCCGCCAGCTTCGCCCATCCAGGACAGGGTCGCATCTGCGACGCTCATGACGGTTCCAGACGGTGTCGCGTTGATGTCGCTACTCAGAAAAATGTAGAACTTTCCGGCCCCGCGCCGCTCACCCAGTTCGGATTCTCCGGCTCCATTTTCCTGATTGAGCAAGGAGACGGTTGCAATGTCCGCAAGTCCATCTCCATCGATGTCGCCCACGTACACATTGCGTTTGCCCACTTCATCCCCCTCCGCTTCGCCATCCCACATGTAGTCGGCAGAATCGGGGAAATACAGGTCTTCGCCCCTGACCAGCTTGCCAGAGAGCATCAGATAGGCGCGGCCTGCTGATGGACCCGTGGTCGAGTGTCCGTGGGCGCCGACCACCAAATCGGAAATGCCATCTCCGTCGACATCTCCTGCCCAATCCACACTGTGGCCCAAGGCATCTCCCCCGGTCTCACCAAAGATCTGCACGTCTGCATCAGCGATCGACTGGGCGCCCCGTTCGCCGAGGTGAGCACCCGAATAGAAGACAATCTTGCCGCGGTTGAAGCCGCCTTCATCGCTCTTGTAGCTGACAACCAGCAGGTCATCGGTACCGTCTCCATCGCCATCCATGCCTCCGGACACCGAATGGCCGACCCAGTCACCGCCGCAGATATGGCTGTCCTCAATGCTTTCGGGACAATCCGGATCGTCTTCTTGCCGACCAACTTCCCCTTCGAATGACCATGCGGCGTCCGTCACAGATATTTGCTTGTTGGCACCGAGATCGGCACCAAGGAACACGTATGCCTTGCCCGCATCCACACCGTTATCGGGGTTGTCCCACCAGAAATCACCGAAGATGAAGTCCATCTTTCCGTCGTGGTCGATGTCTCCAGCCGATGAGATTGCACCACCGAGACATCCCCCGTTTTCGTTTTCTTCGCCGACCAGAGTGTAGTCGGCATCACCGAGAGAAATAAGCTGCTCGTCCCAGCCCACGAATCCCGAACCGACGGTGGCCGTCACGGTGGTCGAGGGGCCGTCGGTAACTCCATCAGTTGGCGTCACCGTGCACCCCCAGACATCTCCTTGCACAAGGCGCGAACCAGAAACAGTGTCGCCCACACGGTGGGTTTCATCGTCTGTGCTGACGGTGCTGTCGTTCTGCGTCCACACCATCGAATACGAGACCGAATCGCCATCGACATCGACGCTTTCGGTCGTGACTCGGCAGACAAGTGGGTCGCCTTGATCCCGGGGGGCCTCCGGCTGTAATGACACGGCGGGTGCAGTCGGCGCTGTGTTCCCCGATGGATCGGTGGACCCAGGGTCGCCGGTGTCGGCCACAATGGATACGCAGCGGTCGTCGTTGTCCCGCGCATACCCGTCCATGCAGTCCTTCGACCCGGAATCACATCCCACTGCTGTCCAGGCGAGAACGGTCAGCAGGGCTTGGTTGGTCGGTTTGTACATCAAGGATTCAGCATGATGTAGACGCGCCCAGTTGAGCCGTCCGGCGAATCGCCTTGCCACGCGCCAATGAGCAGATCAGCCATCCCATCGCCATTCATGTCGCCAGGGCTGCGGGTCCGATAGCCTGAACCATCCCAGGCTCGCTCCCCTTCGAAAATGTGGTCCGCTTCGGTCACCTGATGCGTCCCCGGTTCGACATTCTGCGAGTAAAACAGATAGGTGCGACCGACCATGTCCTTCTCGTCCGACGAGTAGCCCATCGCGCCTATGGTCACGTCCGCACGGCCATCCAAGTCCATGTCGCCCGCCGGTGCAACCGCCAATCCACTCCAGTTGTTCTCGGCCTCGCCAACAAAACCATACGATGCTTCGGACAGGACACGGACGCCCAATGTGGGCATGTCGGCCGCCGTGATGACATACGACTTTCCAGACGCGTCTCCATTGGCGTTATGACCATAGGCACCCGCGCAAAGGTCGTCGAGCCCATCCCCATCGAAATCGCCGATCAAATCCACGCCATAGCCCATGGCATCGCCACCTTCTTCGCCCATCCAGGCGAGGGATGCATCATTCACACTCATCACGGCTCCTGGAGCGGTGTCATTAATGTCACCGCTGAGCAGGATGTAGAACTTTCCGGCCCCGCGCCGCTCACCCAACAGCTCCGGCCCGACTCCATTGTCCTGATTCTTGATCGAGACCGTCGCAATATCCGCAAGGCCATCGCCATCGATGTCTCCGACATGCACGTTGCGCTTGGCTGACTGGTCGTCTTCTGTAGCGCCATCCCACATGTAGTCGGCCGCATCAGGCATGTACAGATCGGTCCCAGACGCCAACTTGCCAGACATGACCAGGTAGGTGCGGCCCGCGGAGTATCCCGTACCGGAATGCCGATCGGAGCCCGTCACCAGCTCAGAGATGCCATCGCCATCGATGTCTCCCGCCCAGCTCACGCTGTGGCCCATGCTGTCGGTCGCGATTTCCCCGTAGATCGACACATCCGCATCCGCGATGGACCGTGTGCCGCGCTTGCCCAAATTCCCACCCGAGAAGAAGGCCACCTTTCCGCGATCGTAGCCAAATTCATCGCTCTTGTAGGCACAGACCAGAAGGTCATCGGTGCCATCGCCATCACCATCCATGCCACCCGCCACAGAATGGGAGACCCAATCACCACCGCATCGGTCGAACTCGTCGATGACCTCCGTGCAATCTGGATCATCCTCGAGTCGGCCATATTCAGCCTCAAAAGCCCACGCGGCGTCCGCTGCCGAAATGTGCCTACTCGCACCGAGATCGGCACCCAGGAAAACATACGCCTTGCCCGCGTCGGCGCCCTCGGTCGGATGGTTCCACCAGTAATCCCCAATGATGATGTCCGCCTTTCCATCGTGGTCCAGATCACCCGCAGGCGCCATGGATGCTCCGAAACAACCGCCGTCGTCTTCGCCAAGGAGCGTGTAGTCGGCGTCACTCAATTGAATACTCTGTTCGTCCCAGCCCACGTACCCGACCGTTACCGTCGCCGTCGCCGTGGCCACTGAACCGTCGACCAAGCCATCATTCGGAGTGACCGTACATACCCAAACGTCGCCCTCTATCAGGCGATCCGCTGTGATGGTATCCCCCGAATACGCGGTGACTAGGTCCGCATCCACAGCATCACCGTTTAATGTCCAGGTGAACAGATACGACACGGCGTCCCCATCGACATCGACGCTGTCGCTTGTGATTTGGCAAACCAGATCGATCACCTGCGCACGGGGAGCCGCCGGCTGAAGCGACACGGAGGGCGCCGTCGGCGGAGTGTTTCCCGCGTGGCCCGTGTCGCCTTCGCCAACGATGGCTTGGCAACGGCCACGGTTGTCCCGTGCGTAGCCTTCCATGCACGCCTTCGAGCCCGAGTCACACGCCGATGTTGCGAAAAAAATGGTGCTGGCAAGCATGAAATATTGAGGCGGATGTTTCATTCAGGGTCCAAGTATACATACTACTGTAGCCGTAGTTCTTTCGTGTGGCACACTTTCATCTCGATTCATAGCAGCCAGACCTCGGGACTCGGACAGGTTGGCCACAGAGTGAACGTGCGGAACTCTCGACCGCAGTATATCTTTTCAGGAGAGCGCGCTGCTCGGTAGAGGATGCTGATGGAAAATGGAACGGAAGAACAAGGCCCCAACCCCATAGTGTTTCGACTGGTCTGGGGACTCGTCGCGGTGGTCGCGGTCGGAAGCGGCTGGGTGGTCTGGGATGCATACCAGAAGCAGGTGCAGCGGAATCAGGCCGGCATCTTTGATGCAGCCGCACCCGAGGTGGGCTTTCGTCCGGCGGAAGAAGATCCTGAACATGCCCTGGACGCACCGATTGGCGAGATCAGCCTCGGCCTAAAGGCCAACCTAAACGCAGCGGAAACCACCGTTCCAGACCGGCCGCACAACCCCGACGAGGTGCGCAGTCGGAAGATCGGTGATGGATTCACGCGACGCCGAGACTTCACCATCAGCACCAACACAAATGGCATCCGAATTCCGGACAATCTGGCCGGAAAAAACCACACCTATGCTGGCCGAAAAACCGGCTTCCGAATCGTGGCCATGGGGGCATCGGAAAGCTTTGGATGGGGGGTTCCCTACGAGCAAAGTTATCCAGCCCACCTCTCGAAGATGCTCGGTGTGGAAGTGGTGAATGCCTCTGCGCCCGCTGGAATTACAGGCCAAATGGTGCGTTGGTCCAAGAAGTACCTGCCAGGACTCGAGCCGGATCTCGTGATCTACTCGCTGCGCCCGCCATACCCGGAGCGGAACCCGGCTGAAATCTTTGCGAGAACAATGAACGAACTCGCCGCCGTGTCTGGCGATGCCCCCCTCGTGGTGGTGCTGCCCGCACTCTCAACCTTTGACCTGCAGATGCCGGAAATCGCAGAGGCGTACGAAGGCGCCGCGGATCCGGTGGCCGCCGACGTTGCGGCGGTGACAGCTGCGCTCGGCACCATGCCCGTGATCGGCCTGACCCCGTATTTCCGGGCAGCACAGAAGTCCTACACTGGCGCAGCACCCGGCGAAGTCATCGTCACCATGCAAAACGTAGATGGAAAGCAGGTCCTGACCACACCGGATGGTCAACAAGTTCTCTCGGCAACCGCCCCTGACATCACAAAACGTTCGGCATTCTTCGGGATGCCGCCTTCGGTGATGGCCAAAGAAGTACTCGCTGCGTTTGAGGAGAACCCCAACATGCGCGAGCCCATGTTCTTTGACGGCGGGCATCCGGATGCGGAAGGCTACAAATTGATGGCGGAAGTCATCGCTGGCGTTCTCAAGGAACGGGCGCTGGTACCCTAGGCGGCGCGCCGGGTGTGCCGTGCAGCATGGGCACATCCTCGGGTGGAACCTCGCTGGGATCGAGCCAGTTGGAGTCGGACTGGGTGTCCACTTTGTTGTCGGCCCGCCCCAGTTTTTCGAGCGCCTCGAAGTGAGGGTTTGAGGCTTCCTTCCAAGCGTTGATGTACGCGTACTCGTCCGCGCAGCAGGACTTCGTCTGGGGGTTTTGCAAATCCCACAGCACATACTGCCCGTCGATCATCAGTGCCGGCCCAAAGTGCTCGCTCAGTTCTCTCTGCACATCAAAAGCTGTCTTGGGGCGCATCTCGTTGAAGCTTAACTGTGAGGCCGCAGCGTCCGCGGAGTCGTTGTAGAACCGGGTCTGTGTGGCGAGCACTTGTTCGCGGAACAACACCACCCAACGGAAACCCTGGGACTCGATGGCAGCGCGGTCCTCAGCCGTAAAGGTCTGCACCTCCTCCCGCTCGAGGATGATGTCGTCGAGGAAACGAAGGAAGCTGTTGTTCTCCATGCGCGCAAGGTGTTCAGCCGGCTTGAAGTACGAGGAGTTCTCCCCCATTCCACTCAGGATGGGCTGCCCATGGGTGACCTGTAGAACCACCGAAGCATCGCCCGAGTCGAAGGGCACATTGAGAACTGGACCACCCTGCTCGCGGATGTGCTCCGCGACGGTGGAAGGTGCCATATCGGTCTTCATCAAGGGCATGACCTTCAGCTGCACAGACTCGGCGGCACCCGCCAACCACAGCAGGCACGCAACAGGAATGGCCCAGCGCTGGGCCTTGTGTTTCTCCAACAGGAGCGCACCCGCCACCGACAAGGCAATGAAGGTGAAGCCCAGGATTCGGTAGGGAAACCACAGCCGCTCAAAGAAGGGAAGGATGTGGTAGAGCACCATGTACTGGGGCATCCGGAAAAGGGTGTCGCCAATGGTCCATTCGGGCCCAGTCGCCACCGCGAGAGTGAGTATCGCTGCCCCCAGCCAGATCTTTCGCTTGTGGCCAGCGACAGCCACCGCGAGAAAAAGCGGGGCCCACAACCAGCTTTGCATCATCGGATAGCCGTGGCCTTCGGTGATCTGGTAGCCAAGAATGAACCCGCCCACGTAGTTGGCAAGGGTGTCCGGCACGAGCCAATTGCCGCTCGAAATGGCCTCCATCGGGATGCTCCCACTGTCCGCCTTGGCCAAGATTCTGTAGACGGCATGGGCAAGAATGACACCGCAGGTCGCGGCTCCAGTCGCATAAAGGCGAAGCAGCTTTGCAATCCCAATGCGGGATGCCGTCTCTCGGCCCAACCAGATGGCCAGCCATCCCAAGAGGAAGGCAAGGAAGTAGCCTGCGTACCAGTAGGTCAGCCCCTGCAAGCCCACCCAAATACCCAGCCATATGGCGGTCTTCAACTGCGGCTCACGATGAAGTTTCCAGAAGGTACGAAGCGCCAAAATGCTGAACAACAGAAAGGCCTGCGTGGGGCGTCCCCAGATGAGTTCGTGGAAGACAAACGGATTGACCATCCACAGCAAGGTTCCGAACATTCGGGCAACTGGACTCATACCGATGGTGCTGAGCAGGGATTGGAAAGCCGCCGTGTTCGCCGCAAACAACGCCGCCACAAACACGGCGTAGTAGCCCGGTGTTCCAAACACCATTTGAAACGGAATGGAGAGCACCGCGTCCACGAAGTTGCCGCCCGTCTGCGCATGGATATCGACCCCATACGGATAGCAGAAAAGATTCGTGACTTCGGTGCTGCCACCGCTGAGCAGCGCATCCTTGAGCCACCAGTAGTACCAGAGCGTCCCACGCAGATCGACGTCCGCCCCAATGACCGCATTGGCATCTGCGATGGCCGGGCCGAAAATCACAGCCAACACAGCAGTGTAGGTCGCCCATTCAAGCCAGGGGTGTTTCGTGAGAAGCGCGGTCAGGAGTCTCTCCTTGGAGGTTCTTCGCCACTATACTTCAACTGAACCCATTGACGAGAAAAGGCCGAACCAGACCCTTCAGGGCTTCAGGTCGATCCGCCTTCGGGTAGCGAGCGGCCCATCGTACTCAACAATGATGCCATCCGGCTTCTGAACGCTCACCTTGTCTACGGTGTCAACCAAGCCCAACCCAAAGTGAACCACAGGCTCCACGGCCCCACCAAAACTGGAGGCGGTATTGGCCCACCCGGTCCACGTCTGTTCGCCCGCAGTGACCTCAACCCGGCTCCCATGCGGCGCACCCACCTCGAGCCACGTGTTGGCTGTACAACTCTCGCTCAGAAGCAGCATCGGACGATGTTCCACATCGCTCACAATAAAGTCGAGCACGCCGTCATCGTTGTGATCAGAGGCCACAATCGTGCGCCACGAGCCCATCTGGCCGAACCCGTGTTCATTCGCCAGTTCAAACTGGCTGGGCGCCACCTGACGGACCACATTGAAGGCCATGTCCTTGATGATTGGGTCCTCTGTAAGACCGTGCCACAAATCCCCTTCAGCCACCGCAATGTCCTGCAGACCATCGTTGTCAAAGTCCACAAAAATGGCACCCCATGCCATCGCCTCGATGGTCCCATCGAGGGTGTCGGCACCCGTGGCTTGCCCCACATCCACGTAGGTCCCATCCTCCAGCTGCTGCAGAAGCGGGTTGCTGCCGGTGGCCGCCAGCATCAAGTCCGGCCGGCCATCCTGATTGAAGTCACCCAAGCCCGCACCCATGCCATCGTGCCGAACGCTACACAAACACGCATCGTTGGCGAGCCCAAGGCTGCCCCCATCGTTCCGAAGAAAGAAGTTCCCCTCGGGCCGAGCGTCCGACTTGCCTCGAATCGAAGCCAGTTCGTTCACGATGTAGACGTCCTGCCAACCATCATTGTCCCAGTCAAACCACTGCAGATCGAACCCTTTTTGGTAGGCCCAGTCCTCGGGAACCACGGTGGTGTCCGGAATGAAGGTTCCATCCCCGACGCCCCACACAATAAAGTCCATGCTCGCCACACCACTCGCATCCGCGGAGGAGACGAGCACGTACGCGTCCTGAATCCCGTCGCGATCGATGTCCATGGGCTGAACCGACTTAATGTGACCCAGACCCGTCTCGTCTGCCCACTGCGCCGGAGGAAAAGACTCGGTCTCCCATCCCGTTTCACGGTTCAACAGAACGGTTTCGGCCATACCGCCAAAAATGAGGTCCAGGCGACCATCGTTGTCGAGGTCGGCCATGCCCATCTGCGAGAGTCCGTCATCCACGGGAAGGTCCGAAGCCACGAAGCCACGTTCATCCCGGGTGTAGAGAATCGGTGGCTGCCCATCAAAACCCATGACCACATCGCGATCGCCATCGTAATCAAAGTCCGCGACCGCAATCGATCCGTTCTCGGCGTGCTCCCCCATCCATACTGCTGGCGCCGCGAAGCCCCACTCGATCCCGACCTCCGTGTAGTTCACCGCCGATGCGGGCGCTTCACACCCCAAAACAGGGCCGAAATCAAACAGTTCATCATCCGGATCCGGGCCAGGGTCATCGCCGGTGTCATCGCCGGGATCATCGCCGGTGTCATCGGCCGGGTCCGGCGGGCCTCCGCTGTCGGTGCCCTCCGGCTGACATCGGCCCTGCGCATCCGCACGAAAGCCCTCGACACAATCCTGGGCGTTCTTGCCGGGACATGCAGTGAGCGCCAACAGCGCCAGAGTGGAAGGAATTCGGACCATGAATCACATTGTGACACGCGATGCAACGGCTTGACGGGCAGACTGCTCCGGATGCGGGACCAATGGTCTGTTTTCTTCGCAGCAGGTGCGCCACCCACTGCAGGGGGGTTGTGCTTTTTCTGCACGCCATTGCACCCCACCAGCCAGACAAAACCGAGCGCTTAGACCCGGCGGCATTGGGGTTTTAGGGGTTCAGCATCACGTACAACTTGCCTGGTTGACCGGGGGAATCACCCTGCCATGCACTAATCAGTAAATCGGGCATCCCATCGCCGTTGACATCTCCGGCGGCGGCGTTGCGGTAGCCGGCCTGATCCCATGCATTCTCACCATCGAAGATGTGATCGGCCTCCGCCACCGAGTGACTACCTGGCGCAACGCTCTTCGCATAGAACAGGTATACACGGCCCACCTGTTCCGTGTCCGACCGCGAGTGACCCATGGCGCCAATGATGAGGTCCGTCAAACCATCGCGGTCCATATCGCCGGCCGGTCCCACGTCCATTCTACTCCAGTCATTGTCGGCCTCACCGATGAAATTGTAGGACGCATCGGCGACACTTCGGGTGGCCTGCGATGGCATGTCCGCACCCGTGATGACATACGACTTGCCCGCGTAGATGCCGTTCTCACTGTTGCCGAACGAGCCCGCCGAAAGGTCGTCGAGCCCATCGCCATCGAAGTCACCCAACGACTCGACGCCGTAGCCCAGGGCATCACCGCCCGTTTCACCCATCCACGCCATGCCGACATCCGCCACATTCACGATGGTTCCAGGAGGCGTCGCGTGGATGTCGCCGCTGAGCAGAATGTAGAACTTTCCACTGCCCCGGCGCTCTCCGGTGATGTCATCTCCAACGCCATTGTCCTGATTGCGCAAGGCTGCAGTCGCTATGTCCGCCATGCCATCGCCATCGAGGTCGCCAGCGTAGACGTTTCGCTTGCCGCCTTCGTCCTCTGGGTCTTCACCATCCCACATGTAGTCAGCCGCATCCGGCAAGTACAGATCGTCCCCTCGGTTCAGGTTGCCCGAGAGCATCAGGTACGTACGTCCGGCGCTGGGCAAGTCCGACGAGGGTGAATGCAAGTGAGAGCCAGTCACCAGATCGGCAACGCCATCTCCATCCACATCTCCAGCCCAGTTGACGCTGTGCCCCATCCGGTCACCTTCGACTTCACCGAAGATCTTCACGTCCGCATCGGCAACCGAACGGGTACCGCGTTCCCCAAGGTGGGCACCAGAGAAGAAGGCGACATGGCCGCGGTCGTAGCCGCCTTCGTCGCTTCGATACGCACACACCAACAGGTCCTCGACGCCATCGCCGTCCCCGTCCATTCCACCAGCCAAGGAGTGACCAACCCAATCGCCACCGCAGCGCTCACTCATTTCGTCGGGGTCGCAGTCCGGGTCATTCTCCACCCGACCGGATGCCCCCTCAAAAGTCCACGCGGCATCCGCAGCCGAGATGTACGGACTGGCACCAAGGTCAGCACCCAGAAAGACATACACCTTGCCCGCATTCAAGCCCGTCTCCGAACGCACCCACCAGTAGTCCCCCACAATGAAATCGGTCTTCCCGTCTTGATCGAGGTCGCCTGCAGACGCGGCCGTAGCACCCATTGCACGACCGGCCGCCTCCCCTGTGATGATGTAATCCGCCTCACTCAACGAAATGACCTGCTCGTCCCATCCTCCAAAGCCTGAACCAATGGTGGTGGTTGCGGTGTTCGAAGGGCCGTCCGCAACACCATCGCTTGGCGTCACCGAACACGTCCATTCATCCCCTTCGAACAGCTGTGCGCTCGGCACGGTATCGCCCGGCAGCTGAGTGGTACTGCTGATCGCCGCCGCCGCACCATTCTGTGTCCACGTGAAGCCATAGGAAACCGCGTCTCCGTCGGTATCTATGCTCTCCGACTCGATTCCACAGACAAGGGGCAGACCGTGCTCACGCGGTGCCAAAGGCCGCAGCGTGAGCGCAGGTGCTGTCGGTACCGTGTTTGGCTCGGGAAGTCCCGTGTCACCATCGGCGGCAATGCGCATACACCGGCCCTCATTGTCCCGGGCATAGCCTTCCATACATTCCGCCGGCTTGTGTGCGTCGCAGGACGCGCTGACACCGGACAGAACCACGGCAAGCAATAGGAGAAAGTACGGTTCGCGCATGGAAGTCAAGTATCAAACTACCCCAAATACTGCCCGGGCGAAACCTGTTCTACATCAGATGGCCGTCCCCCTTCATGGCCCACCAGAAGCAGCGACATCGACTGAGATGGCCCATGACCATGGATGGGTTCAACCGGGCCAATGCTGCGGGCAAACCTTGGTCCGCCAACGCCGGCGCAGTATACTTCCCAAGCAGAGCGCGATGCTGAGCAGAGGTTGTGGATGGAAAACAAAGCGGACGATCAAGGCCCCAACCCGATAGCATTCCGACTGGTCTGGGGACTTGTCGTTGTCGTGGCCATTGGGTGCGTCTGGGTGGTCTGGAGTGCGTACCAAACGGAGGTCGAGCGCTTTCTTCGTGTGCGGATGGGCCCGCCTACACCTGAACTGGCTGCAGCCCTACCCAACGGATCGCCGGAGCTCATCCGCCACACGGATGCGGGCATCGAGGCGACCTATCAAGCACAGCGCAAGCAGCCTGCCGTGGGTCCCAAAACCTCAGGGTCGGGACCGCGAATGGTCTGGCTCGGTGGAAGCACGGTCCATGGAGGCAGCCGCGACATCACACGCTTGGAGGAGGCCCCAGGGCGTGCTGGCGAACTGCTGGGCATGGAGAGCCTGAACTTTGGGGGCATCGGCATGGACACGGTCTCCATCGGGGCCATCCTCGATGATGTGCTTTCGATTCAGCCCGATGTGCTGGTCCTGTACACAGGCCACAATGAACTCGGGAACGCAGTGTTCACCGGTCGCTATGGCGATGCCCGCACAGCCCACACTGCAATCCTGCGCACACTCCTTCGCGAGAGCCGCTTGCTTCAGCCCCTTGAAATGCTGCTCCGGGGCCGGGAAACCCTGACCCTCCCCAGCGAAGCGAACGAAAAGCAGTACACCATCGACGCCGCCACCCGGGCCGAGATCTACTGGCGGTTTGAAGAGCGCTTGCGGCACATCATCTCCGAAGCCTCAAACCGAGGGGTCGCTGTTGTTGTTGCCACGCTGATGTCGAATTCAGTCGCACCCAGCATGGAGTTTTCCTGTCCGGAAGCCATGCGACGCGCAGGCTTTCCGCACGGACCTCCGGAGGCGCTGCCCGTGGCCAAGTTCACGGAAGCGGACATCGCTGCGGCGGAGGCCATGAGCCCAGGATGCCGTGATCTCCGTTGGATCCGCGCTCGGCGTGCTGGAGACAAGGCGACACTTGATACCCTCCGGGATGAAGACCCGTTGCCAGCCCGCACCGACCGGCCGCTCAACGAGGTCATCCGCCGTGTGGCAGCCGATACGGGGGCGAGCCTCGTGGACGTGGACCGCATGGCACGCGCAGCGGGTGGTGGACTGGAACCACCGGCATGGTTTCTTGACTCGAATCACCTCACGGTGGAAGGGCATGATGCGCTGGCGCGCATGATTGGCCAGGGTGTGGCACCACTCCTTGGGTTGAATCCACCTGCCCTCGCACCCACACCCACGACCGGGATGGACCTTGCTGGCTGTTGTGCGGAAGGATGCCGCGAGCGGAGAGACTTCCGACCAGACAATGATTTTGGGCAGTTCCAAGACTGAGCACAATGAGGCCGCATAAGGTAGGCTGACCCCATGTGGATGTGGTGGTTCCTGTGGCTGGCCTGCGGCGGAGACAAACCGTCTTCCAAGGAAGACTGCGCGTTGTCCCATGGTCCCCTGGTCGACCTGCCAGAAGGCATGTGTGTTGCGCGGAATCTGACCTCTTGGGCCGGCGACCCTGAACGCCTGGGCGATGCCATGGCCGATCTGGAGCGCGTGCAAGCGACGGCTGTGCGGTCGGATGTCCTGTGGCACATCATTCAACCGGAGGAGGGTACCTGGGAATTTGAGCGCTATGACGCGATGCTCGACGCCCTTGAAGCATCCAACATCGAACTGGTGGCCATTCTCGCATACGGAACACCCTGGGCCAGTTCTCAAACCACGGGCGAGTCGACCTACCCACCCGACGATCCAGCCGATTTTGCCGCCTTTGCTGCGGCGGTGGCTGAGCGCTACCAAGGCCGCGTCACCAAGTACGAGATCTGGAACGAACCGAATGCAGGGCGCTTTTGGCGGCCGGAAATCTCCGGCGACCCGGAAGCTTGGGGAGAACTGGCCCTCCTGGCAGCCCGGGCGATTCATGCGGCCGATCCGATGGCCGAGGTCATCCTGGGTGGGACTTTCTTCCCCGCTCAAATCATCATTGGCGGAGAGGAGTTTGTCGAACGTGCACTGGCTGCACACCCCGAACTCTTGGTGGAAGCAGACACCATCGCGGTTCATCCATACCCGACCTATCCTCCGCAGGTGGCACCCGAATCAGAAGAAAACAGCAACACCCGGCTTGTGGATGTGGTGGCCACCATGCGCACACTCACCGATGGAATGCCGGTCATGATCTCCGAGTATGGGTGGCCGGTATGGGGAGATGTGGACGAGGACATCCAGGCACAGTTTCTGGAGCGTGCGGCACTGCTCTCTGCGGGTGCCGGGGTCACGGGAATCTGTTGGTACACCTTGTGGAACGGCGAAGATCCAGACAACCCGGAAGACAGCTTCGGCCTCTTGGATGTGGATGGCGAACCCAAGCCCACGGCCGAGGCCTTCATTCGATTGGCGGATGCGTTTGAGCGAAGCGAGAAGGCGGCACCGATCACCGACTTGCCTGAGGGCGCCCATGGCGTTCACCTCGATGGTGTGGGCGATGTCCTGTGGGGTGAAGGTGAGGTCTGTGGTGAGACCTTGGGCCCCACACCACTCTGGCGTTGACCCACGAGTTGGACCGCTGGAAAGGTGTTCTGACAGTGGGAATTGAACGCGCACCGACAACCTCTCCATCAAACACGAATTACTGCATGGTCAGCACAAGGGTGCGGAGAGAAGGGAGTACGCAATGAACACATGGGTGGTGATGAAGTTTGGCGGCACGTCCGTTGCGTCTGTTTCGCGATGGGGCACCATTGCCAAAGAAGCCAGGCGTGCGCTCGATGCAGGCGAGCGGCCCGTCATCGTGTGTTCCGCTTTGTCGGGTGTGTCGGATCGCATCGAGGCCATCATCTCGGCCATCGAAGAAGGCGACGTGGATGCACGGGTTCGCGAACTCGAAGACCAGCACCGTGCCTTGGCCCAGGACATGGGGGTCGAACTCGATGACACCATCGGCCCAGAACTGATCGAACTGCGCAATCAGGTGCAAGGGGCATCGCTCATCGGGGAAGTCACACCGCGGCTGCATGCCCGGCTGATGTCCCTCGGAGAGCGCATGAGCACCAAACTCGGTGCCGCTCACCTCCGCACTTTGGGGCTGGAAGTCGAATGGGTGGACGCACGAGACCACCTTCGGGCCATCCATGAACCGTCGGTATCGATCGAACGGCAGATGTTGAGCGCCGAGTGTGACTTCACGGCCGACCCAGCAGTCCAATCCCAGTTCGAGAACACCACCGGGGTGGTGGTGACCCAAGGGTTCATTGCCCAAAACCCCGACGGCGAAACCGTCCTGCTGGGGCGCGGTGGGTCCGACACATCGGCCGCCTACTTCGCCGCCAAGCTTCAGGCCGTCCGCTGCGAGATTTGGACCGACGTGCCAGGCATGTTCACCGCAGACCCCCGCCAGATTCCCACGGCTCGGGTGCTGCGCGCCCTCGACTACGAAGAAGCCCAAGAAATCGCCACGATGGGTGCCAAGGTGCTTCATCCACGGGCCATTCCGCCCTGCAAGGCAGCAGGAATCCCCATCGTGATTCGCTGCACACCACGGCCGGAGCTCGAAGGCACCGAGATTCGTTCTGGTGGTGCCGGCGATGGTGCCGGCGTGAAAGCCATCTCCGCACGACGCGGTGTGATGTTGGTCAGCATGGAAACCGTGGGCATGTGGCAAACCGTGGGCTTTCTGGCCGACGCATTTGCTGTCTTCAAAGGGCTGGGCCTCAGCATCGACTTGGTCAGTACATCCGAGACCAATGTGACCGTCTCCCTCGACCCCACCGCCAACCGCATCGATGACGAGGTCCTGCAGGCGCTCTCCGAAGGGCTGTCCACACTGTGCGAAGCCACTGTCATTGGACCTTGCGCCTCGATCAGCTTGGTCGGCCGCCAGATTCGGTCCCTGCTGCATCGCCTGGGCCCCATACTCGGTCTGTTTGAGGAACAACGCATCCACTTGCTCAGCCAAGCCGCGTCCGACCTCAACCTCACCTTTGTGGTCGACGAGCACCAGCTCGACCGACTGGTGTCCAAGATGCACGCGCGGCTGTTCGACAACCAAACCGAAAGCGCCGTTTTTGGCCCCAGTCACGATGCACTGTTCGATCGTTCAACCGGACAAGGGCCGCGGGTTCTGGACTGGTGGGCCGACCGAAGGGACGACCTCATCGAAATGGCCAATGCCAACGGACCCTGCTTTGCCATCGACCCGGATTCCGTCGATTCTGCCGCCGCCGCGCTGAACAAGATGACCGCCTTGGGACGCCGTTTTTATGCCATCAAGGCGAACGCCCACCCGGACATCTTGCATCGGCTTCATGCGGCAGGCTTTGGATTCGAGACCGTCTCCCCGGGAGAGATCGACCACGTCCGTTCCTTGTTTCCCGACTTGCCCAAAGAGCGGCTCCTGTACACGCCAAATTTTGCGCCCAAGGGCGACTACGAGCACGGCTTTTCCGCGAACGCAATGGTGACCGTCGACAACCTCCACCCCCTCGAGCACTGGCCCGAGATCTTTGGTGGGCGCGAGATTCTATTGCGCATCGATCCCGGAAAAGGACGCGGCCATCACGCCCACGTTCGCACGGCGGGCTCTCAATCCAAGTTTGGCATCGGCCCCGACGAACTCGATGCTGTGTCCCGTGCGGTCACCCAGGCCAACGCCACCGTATTCGCCCTGCACGCCCATGCTGGAAGCGGAATCCTATCCACCGACGGGTGGGCCGAAACCGCGCATTTCTTAGCAGCGGTGGCCCAGCGCTTCCCCACGGTCCGCGCGCTCGACCTGGGTGGTGGTCTCGGCATTGCCGAAAAGCCAGACCAGCGTCCGCTGGATCTGCAAGCAGTCAACGACAGTCTGCTGGCCTTCAAGGAAGAACACCCCCAACTCGAGTTGTGGATGGAGCCCGGGCGCTACCTGGTCGCGCACGCCGGCGCCCTGTTGGCCCGCGTCACCCAAATCAAAACCAAGGGGGAAATCACCTACGTGGGTGTGGAGACCGGCATGAACTCGCTCATGCGGCCCGCCTTGTACGGTGCGTACCACCCCATCGTCAATCTCTCGCAACTCCACGAAGCCCGAACCCTGACGGCACACATCGTGGGCCCCATCTGCGAGACCGGCGATGTCCTGGGCCACGCCCGCCACCTGGCACCCACCCAAGAAGGCGACATCCTCTTGATCGGAAACACCGGCGCCTACGGCCGCACCATGTCGAGCGAGTACAACCGACGCGCACCCGCGGTGGAGCTCACTCTTAGGCGCTAGCGCGTCTCATGAGATTGAAGATTTTGCCCTACTGCCGTGCATTGGCAATGTCGAAGCCAGTTTCGGATCTCCAAAATATGCCGCTGACCAAATATCGACGCTTGGCAGACGAGTACGATTGCACAGCCATCATGGTGGGCGAAACCGCTACCACAGCCAAACGCGGCAA
>Ga0163108_10000883_pt1 | contig 22066 bp, 13 predicted proteins | sample Fk1155metaG_FD_109644 | JGI IMG/M metagenome (GOLD analysis project Ga0163108, IMG submission 109644) | Marine microbial communities from the Central Pacific Ocean - Fk160115 155m metaG | ecosystem: Environmental > Aquatic > Marine > Oceanic > Photic zone | place: The Central Pacific Ocean...
CAGCCCCAGGGACCGTAGCGCCCTGAGCGCGAGGAATTCTCCTTCGCCGGAGATGAAGGCGCCGGCGGGTTTTTGCTCTTCGATGAGCCTGCCGATAGCCCGGGAGATCTTGTCCTCCTGGACGCAGGCGGCCTGTTCTGCCAGGGCGAGCGCATCTTTTTCTTCGAGCTCCCCCGGGTCGAGGCAGAGCATGCGGGCGAGCCGGGTTTGAGCGAGTTGGCGTGTAGCGGGCCGGCCGTCGGCGGTGGACAGACAGGCGGGATCTTCGCTGAGCTCGCCGAGGAGGAGCCAGATGTCGAGAGAGGTAGCAAAGTGTTCGGCGGCCAGGGGGCTGGCCTTCCCCCCAAGATCGGCTTCTTCGAGGATGGAGCAGACAGGGGTCCGTCGAACTCCCGTGTAGACCAGCTCGCCGCTGCGCAGACGCTCGGTATCGGTCAGACCCCCGCAGCTTGGCGCCGATGCCGCGAGCCGGATGATATCGGTTGTAGTCGAGCCAACGTCAACAAGCAGGGAGTTCTCGTTGCCTTCAAGGCCGGCCGCCCAGGTCGCCAGGGCGTGCCAGTTGGCCGCAGCGGCTCTGATCGGATCTGAGCGGGCCATCTCGATGGACGACAGACCTCCGTCGATGAGCCAGACGTTCGGGGCCGTCTCGGCGGCCTCTTCGACAGAGGCGAGGATGTGGAGTACGCCCTCCTCCTTGTCGGCATAGCAATCACAGAGCTCACCGGTCATGGTGACCGCCAGGCGGTCAAATGGCTGGAGTGAGGCGAGCAGATCTCCGATCGCCTCGGCCAGGCCATCGCGTTCACGCCACAGGGGGAAGGGTCTGGTCGTGACCAGGCCATCGTCGCGGGCTCCCTTGAGGTTCGCGCCTCCAATATCGATTCCGGCGGCGCTCAAGATACTCTCTCCATGTCGGGCGCCGCGTCCATCCTCGCCCCGGGCCACTCTCCTGCGTTTCCTTCGCTGTCGAAGAGCTCCGGCTCGGCGGGCCACTGCGGCAGCTCGGGCTCGCGGCGATCCAGCAGGTCGAGGCTGAGCCGGGCGAGGTTGACAGAACTTCGTCTTCGCAGGGCGCAGTAGGAGGTCGTCGGGCGCGGGTTGATCTCGATGATCCGGTCATCTCCGGCGTTTTCTCCGAGAACCAGGTCGACTCCGATGAATCCCCTGGCGTTCGGGAAGCTGGCGATGGCGTCGATCGAGAGTCCGATGGCGCGCTCCGCAAGATCCGTTCCGGGCAGGGGGACGCTGCCCCCGAGGTAGCCGAACCTTCCGTCATCGGTGAGACGCTGTCGACAGGGTTGCAGCGGAATGATCGCGCCGCCGCCGGCGATACAGAGCACGCTTGCCGCAATTCCTTCGAGCAGGGGAGTGACGATCAGCTCTTCGCGGCCGGCCTGTTCGGGGCGTCCCGGGGCGAGCGTCGAGATCTCGAGGGATCCGGCTCCGAAGCGCGGCTTGAGAACGACAGTCCCGCGCGAGCTTCTTCCGGGCTCGAGCTCTCTGCAGGATAGCGCCGGGATGCCGGTCGCCTCCAGGTGCCGGTAGAGCCTGAGTTTGTCTGAGGCCGTCTCGATCAATTCAATGTCCCCGCCATGGAGTCTTCCCCCCAGGGAGGTGACCCGCCTGGAGAGCTCGGCGAGTTTTCCTCCAAGCTCAGGAGCGAGGATGAGGCTGAGGTCGCATTGGACGGCAAGGCGGTCAAAGCTCTCGGCAAGCTCGCCGGGGGAGGCGATGGGGACTGGCTCGAGCGGCAGGTCTCCGGGATCCATTCGCTTATCGAGGGTCGTGATAAGCTCTACGTCTGCGAGCTGCGTGAAGTCTTCGCAGAGGGCGCGGAGCATCGCCATCCCCTCGCCGCGTAATTGCAGCGGCAGAGGATCTTCGCAGCCGCCTCCGCAGGTCTCTTCGTAGATAAAGATCCGCCGGGTCATGGGAAGTTCACGCTTTCTTCCGGGCTCATGGCTTTGAGATGCACCATAAATGCTTGTAGGACCGGATGAAGAGCCCTCCATTAGAGATGGCGATGGAGGCCCGGATCCGCTCGCCCAGCTCGTTTCGGGCGAGGATTTTGAAGCTGGGCGAGGCCTTCACCACGAAGCAGCTTCCACCGTCATCGGCGGTATAGAGACGGTCGCCGCTGAGCACCACGGAGCTCCAGGACTTCCCCGCCAGCCTGTTTTTCCAGACACTCGCGCCGGTTTTCAGCCGAATGCATTCGAGAACCCCGGGATCGTTGAGGATGTAGATATGGCCCTCGTGGATCACTCCGGATCCGATTCTCTGCTGGGCGCGTTCCTGCCGCCAGAGCCGCCGGCTCTCGGTCACCTCTCCCTTGCCGCCCAGGCGCACGGCGAGCGGCGGACCCATGAAGCCCGACATGGAAACGGCTACACCCTCCCGGGCGAGCGGCGAGGTGTACACCAGCTTGCCCAGGCCTGAACAGCTCCAGAGCTCCTTACCGCTGCCGGCCTCGAAGGCGATGAGGCGCCCCGGGTAGCTTACGAGCAGCTTGTTTTCAAGCACCAGCGGTGTGCTCCAGGAGCCGGTCCAGTTCTCCCGCCCGCCGAGACCCTCGTGTCCTCCCGGGATGGGAATCTTCCAGGTTTCCTCGCCTGTCTTCTTGTCGAGGCATAGCAGCTGGGTGCGAATCCCGGGGCCGCAGTTGATGTAGCAGGATCCGCCGGAGATTACCGGGGTGTTGGCGTTTCCCCAGATATGGCGGAACTCGCCGAGATCCCGCCGCCAGAGCTCTTTGCCCGCGAGGTCGTAGCAGACCAGTCCCGCTGACCCATGCGAAACGATTACTCGTTCTCCGTCTGTAACGGGTGAGGCCGAGCAGAAGGGGTTGGTCGCATGGGTTGGCTCACTACCGATGTAGGGAACCATTTTTTTCCAGGCGACCTTTCCCGTCTTACCATCGATGCACCAGGTCCAGCGCTTGCCGCCGCCCTCGGTCGCCTGGGTAAGGAACACCTTGTCTTCCCAGACAATGGGAGTCGAGTTGCCCGGGCCGGGAAGCGGGAGCTTCCACCTGACGTTTTCCGCCGCGCTCCAGCTGAGCGGCAGGTCAGTTTCTTTGCAGATTCCCTGTCCCGTCGGACCGCGCCAGGCGGGCCAGTTGTCGGCCAGGATCAGTGGTCCGTATGCCAGGAGGCAGGCGAGAGCCGCCGGCAGGAGCGTTCTTGTCACTGGGTTTTCTCCACGAACTGAATTTTATTGTCAGTAGCGAGATGGTGCCATTTCACGGCTCGAAAGAAAAGAGCCAAGCCCGGGCGGCCCGGGTGGATTAGAAGGGGTGGTGTGAGAATTCGTGATATCCTTCCTCCTGATGAAGTTCAGAGCTGTAATCATAACCACGGCGGTCATCCTGGCTGTCGCTGCGGCCGGGGCCTACTTCCTGGTCCGGAAGCCCGCCGCTGCGCCCGCAGCATCCCCCGGAAGGATTTTTCTCAGCGATGCGACCGAGGCGGCGGGAATCGCGTTTCGACACGAGTCCGGCGCCCGGGGGAAGATGCTCAACCCGGAGACCTTCGGCCCGGGAGGGGGGTGGTTTGACCACGATGGAGACGGGCTTCTCGACCTGCTCCTGGTGAACGGCAACCTGCTCGATTCTTCCCTGGACCAGTCGATTCAGCCGGTCCTCTATCGAAATGCAGGAACTGGCGGATTCGAGGATGTGAGCGATCGCCTGGGGCTCGAGGGCGCGTTCTACGCTATGGGTTTCAGCGCGGCGGATGTCGATAACGATGGCGACCAGGATGTTCTTATCTACGGGCTGCACGAATCGAGGTTCCTCCTCAATGATGGGGCCGGGCGCTTCACCGACGAGAGCTCATCGAGCGGTCTCGCCGGCCTTCGTGGCTGGGTCTGCGCCGCGGCCTTCTTCGACTACGACCGTGATGGAAAGCTGGATCTCTTCGTCGGAAATTACGTCGACTGGAAACCCGGATACGAGGTCGGACTCGAGTGCGATTTCGGGACGGCGGCCAAGAAATACTGTCCGGTGGCGATGTTCAAGCCGAGCTCGCCGCAGCTGTTCCGGGGAGATGGACGCGGCGGCTTCAGCGAGGTGACGAGCCGGGCGGGACTCGATAGGCTCAAGGGCAAGGTCCTTGGCATCGCGGTAGAGGACTGCAACCGTGACGGCTGGCCGGACCTGCTCGTCGCCAACGACTCGGTGCCGAATTTTCTGCTCCTGAACGGGCGGGATGGGACCTTCAGCGATCACGGTCTGGATTCAGGCTTCGCCACCGATGGGGCTGGCGCCTCACTGGCGGGCATGGGCATCGATACCGCCTGGACCTTCACCGGCACCTCGACGGCCGACCAGGATCAAGGCCGGCTGGTGGTCGGGATTGGGAACTTCTCTGACGAGCCGACGACCCTCCACGTGCAGGAGGATCGGGATTATTTCATCGAGCGAAGCATCGGGCTTGGGGTCGGCCGGGAGAGCATGCCGAGGGTGACCTTTGGCCTGGTGTTCTGCGACCTGGACCTCGATGGCGAGCAGGATCTCGTGACGGCCAATGGCCACGTTTTTGATGTTGAGAGCATCTCAGGCGCTCGCTATCGCCAGCCCCTGCAGATTTTCAGGGGGCTTCCAGGTGGGAGCTTTCGTGAGCTCGAGCCCGGGGCTGAGGGGATCCCCGGAGACAGGATCATCGGCCGTGCCCTGGCGTATGGTGATTTCGATTCCGATGGTGACCAGGATCTCCTGGTCACCGAGAACCAGGGCGGGGCGGTCCTCTTGCGCAATGATTCGGTGCGGCCGGGCGGTTTTCTTCGACTCACCCTGCGTGGAACCGAGAGCAATCGCGACGCCATCGGAGCCGAGGCTACCCTCTATTCTGAAGCGGGGGGCGCGGGCCGAGTGCGAAGGATGACCGTCAAGTCATCGCCGAGCTATCTAGCGCAATGCGACCGCCGGGTCGTCTTCGCGCTTGGGGCAGAAGAGAGAGTTCGGAAGCTCGAGGTGCGCTGGCCTCGTGGCCGTGTCGAGCTCATCACCGAGCTTCCTCCGGAGGGAGAGCTGCTGGTGGTCGAGGGTAAGGCCCAGGCGGTAGAGGCAGGGCCGAGGCAGGACCCGGAGGGCGCGGGACGCCCCAATTCGGTCGTTCTGCGAGGGCGCGGCGCCGCTCTTCTCGAGAAAGGCCAAACCGAGGATGCTCTCAAAGAGTTGCGGGCGGCCCTTCGCCTCGATCCCAATGATTTTGTCGCCTGGAGAGATACGCTCATCGCGCTGGAGATGCTTGGGCGAGCTGCCGAGCTTGAAACAGCTGTGGAGGTGATCGCCAGCACCTTTGGCGCCGGGCTCATCGTTTCGCATTTCGCCATCGTCCTGCGGGAAGCCGGCCGCCGGACTCTCGCCGAGAGGCTCTTTGTCGCGGCCGCGGAGCTGTCCCCGAACCGTTCGGACGTCTGGGGCTCGCTGGGGAACCTCGCCTATGACCGGAGGGATTACGCGCGCGCCAGGAGCTGCTATGAGAGAGTGCTGAAGCTCCACCCCGGAAGCGTTGAGGCTCTCGACAACCTGGGTAAGATCTTTGCTGTCGCGAAGGACTACGACCGAGCCCTGGGCTACCTGCGTGAGGCTCTGAGGCTGAGCCCGGGGAGCGCCAGTATTCTCTCAACTGTCGGTGGGATTGAGCTCAAGCTCGGGCTTCTCGATGATGCCCGGACCCACCTCGAGAGTGGTCTCGAGAACGCGAGCTCGGAGGCGACCCGGCTCAATCTCCATGGCAACCTCGGCGGCCTCTACATCAAACTCGAAGACTGGGACCGGGCGGAGGAGTCGTTCAGGAAGGTGCTCGAGCTGTCTCCCGGAGATGCCCAGGCACTTCGGGCGCTCGAGTACATCGCCAAGCGCAGGGGCTGAAGGTGCTTCCGCTCAGGCGCGGATTTTCGCGCCGAGTTCTTCCTCAAGGGGGCCGAGCATCGCCTCGCGCAGGTCGTTGATCTCCTTCTCTTCGAGGGATCGGTCAGCGGCGCAAAAGGTCAGCTGGAAGGCGAGGCTCTTCTTGCCTTCTCCAAGCTGCTCGCCGCGGTAGATGTCGAAGAGGCTGATGTCTGTGAGGAGCTCACCGGCGGCTTCTCGGATCGTGTTCATGACGGCCCCGGCCGCCACCTCGTCATCGACGACGAGGGCGAGATCCTGGTAGACCGCGGGCTGCGAGGAGAAGGCGCGGAAGGGATAGTTGGTCTGGGAGGCCGCGAGCAGTAATTCATGGTCGAATTCCGCGACGAAGACCTCTCTCTTGCCGAGGTCGTAGGCCTCGATGACCTTCGGGTGGACCTTTCCGATGGTCCCGGCGGGCTTTCCATCGACCAGCAGAGCCGCGGCCACGCCCGGATGGTAGGGGCTACCCTGCAGAGGTTCGAATTCGATGTTCCTCACATGGAGTTTTTTGAGCAGGACCTCGGTGATTCCCTTGAGGTCGTGAAAGCCTGAATCTCTGGGTTTTGCATCCTTCCAGGAGGATTCCTCCAGTGGCCCACTGAGCGCCATGGCGAGCTTCAGGACCTCGAGAGGGAGCTTCTCATCGCCGGGGTCGTCACTCTCTGGAGAGTACTCGGGAAGGTAGATCTTGCCGATTTCGAAGAGGGCGATTCGTTTTCTCTCGCGGTGGTTGGTGGCGACGTTTTCCATCAGGCTACCGAGCAGGGTGCGGCGCAGAGAGGAGCGGTCCTGGTTCTCCTTCTTGTTCATGACCTGCACATAGGGAGCCTGTTCGCCTGGCTCGGTCTCGCCCGCCAGCAGCCGCCCCTCGGCTTCAGGGGTCGTCAGGGAGTAGTTCAGGACATCGCTCAGGCCGCAGCCGGTCAGCACCGAGCGGATCTTCTTGCGCAGCTCCCAGCTGTCGTTGCGGCGCTGGTTGGGCAGAGGCTCGTTGAGGAGCCGGCCCTGGAGCCGGTCAAATCCGAGGATGCGAATAATCTCCTCGGCGATGTCTGCGCTGTGGCTTATGTCAGGCCGGAAGCCTGGAATCGAGATCTCTATTGTTCCTTTACCGGGAGTCTCGGTCGAGAAGCCAAGCCGCTCGAGAGCGGAGGTGATGTCTTCGTCCGTGAGGTCGACGCCGAGGGTTCTCGATATGTCGCTGTTCTGAATCGTGATCGAGCGGTTCTCCTCCGGCTGCGGATAGCAGTCGGCGATCGAGCCTGCGGGCTTCGCGCCGCCGATTTCCTGCAGCAGGTGAACGGCTCTCTGGATCGCGGTGACGGTCTGCGCCGGATCCACCTGCCTGCTGAATCGAGTCGAGGCGTCAGTCTTCAGCTTGAGCTTCGACATGGCCTTGCGGATCGAGATGAAGTTGAAATTGGCTGATTCCAGCAGCACCTTGCCGGTGTCTTTTGAAATTTCCGAATCCAGTCCGCCAATCACGCCGGCCACGGCGATGGGCTGGTCGCCGGATGTGATCAGCAGTGTTGATTCATCGAGCTCGCGGGGAGCCTCCCTGTCGTCTTCTTCGCCCGCGGGTTCCTGGTCGAGAGTGTAGAGAGTCTCGCCCTTGCGGGCGGCTCGTACGCTGATCTCCTCGGCCGGGAGCTTGTCGAGGTCAAAGGCGTGCATGGGCTGGCCCATCTCGATCATGACGTAATTCGTGACATCGACCAGGTTGTTGATCGCGCTCACCCCGGCGAGGGCCAGGCGCCGCTGCATCCACCTCGGCGAGGGCTCCACCTTGACGTCCTCGAGGACGAGTCCGCTGTATCTCGGGGACAGGTCCGGGTTCTCGATGCTGACCTTGAAGGCCTCCGGGTCCGAGGGGATGTGTTCCGCCTTGATCTCGATCTTGAAGCGGGTTCGCGTGAGGGCGGCCACCTCCCTGGCGATACCGATGATCGACAGGCAGCGGCCGTAGTTGGGCAGGATATCAATGTCAAAGACGACATCTGCCGAGCAATCTTCGGGGATCTCGACCAGGTCTCTTACGAGGGCGCCGGCCTCGGCGCTGTCCTCCAGCAGGAGGACCCCGGTGTGATCTTCGGAGAGCCCCAGCTCCATTTCCGAGCACAGGACGATGCTCGACTTGACGCCGCGGAATTCGCGCGCCTTGATGGTGGTGAGGGCGAAGCTGTCGGACTTCGAGTCCAGAAGTGTCGCCCCGGCGAGGGCCACGGGAACCCTGGCGCCTTTCGAGTCCGGGGTGATGTTCGGGGCGCCGGTCACGGCGGTTCCCTGCCGGTCGCTGCCGAGAAGCAGGTCGACCTCGTGCAGACCGTTTGTCTCGGGTATGGGGCGAACCTCGGAGATTTCTCCAACGACAATGCTGTCGGAATAGATCCCGCTGCGCTCGATGGCTTCGACCTCAAGGCCGGCCCTGGTCAGGAGATTGGCCAGGTCCTCGATGGAGAGGTCGGTTTCGTTGAATTCTTTCAGCCAGCTTAGGGGCAAACGCATCGCGATAGGTTTTCTATTACCTGGGGCTCAATCAAACTGTTCCAGGAAGCGCAGGTTCCCGGAGTAGAAGTGCCGTATGTCATTGATTCCATGCCGCAGCATGACCATCCGTTCGATTCCGAGACCGAAGGCGAAGCCGGAGTGGATCTCGGGGTCATAGCCTCCATTGGCCAGCACCTTCGGGTGGACGACTCCCGCTCCCAGGATCTCCAGCCAGCCGGTTTTCTTGCACACTCCGCAGCCGCTGCCGCCGCAGAGATTGCAGTCGATGTCGACCTCGACGCTGGGCTCGGTGAAGGGGAAGTAGCTGCCCCGGAGGACCATGCGGCGGTCCGGTCCGAAGAACTGGTGCACGAACTCTTCCAGGATGCCCTTCAGGTCGGCCATCGTGATGTTCGTTCCCACCGCCAGTCCCTCAACCTGGTTGAACTGGATCTCGCTGCGCCCGGTGATCTGCTCGTTGCGGTACACGGTGCCGGGCAGCAGGACCCTGATCGGCTCGGGGGCAAGAGCCCTCATCGCCCGGACCTGGCCGGGGGAGGTGTGGGTTCTGAGCACCACGTCCTCGCTGACGTAGAAGGTGTCCTGCATATCGCGGGCGGGGTGATGCGGAGGAATGTTCAGCATCTCGAAATTGTTCTGGTCGGTCTCTACGTGAGGAGATTCCCAGATCTGGAAGCCCATTCTCTCGAAGATGCCGCAGACCTCCTCGAGGACGGTGTTGATCGGGTGCATGCTGCCCTGCCCCCCGGTTGTGCCCGGCAGGGAGGTGTCCTCTCTCTCAGAGGCGATCTGCTGGTCGAGCTCCGCCTTCTGGATGCTCTCCTTGCGTTCCTCCAGCAGGCGTTCGAGTTCTTTGTTGAGGGGATTGATCTCTCCGTAGGCGGCCTTTTTGTCCTGCGGATCCTCGAGCTTGCCGATCTCCTTCAGCAGCGATTTAACCTGGCCCTTGCGGGAGAGGTAGAGGTTCTGCCACTCATCCAGTTCGATGAGAGAGGAGGAGGCATCGAGTTCCTCGAGCGCCTTGGCTTTGAGTTCTGATATCTGTTCAAGCATTTTACGAGTTCCGCGGACGGGGGGCGCCTGTTGGCGTCCATACTATATCCACAGGGAGAGGCGAGGTTTACGGATTTTTTCTTATTTAACGCGCGACCCGCCTTCTCAGGCCTTGTGCATCTTGCGGTAGGTCGTCTTGCGGTACTTGCCGGGGTTGACTCCCGCTTCCTCGAGCTCCTGCTGGTGGATCTCGAAGTAATATTCGAAATTGCCGTTAAAGACGCGCGGCCAGCTCCTGGTTTCCTGCCGCTGGTTGTCTTCATAGATCACCAGTGAGTTGGCAAGCCGGTCAAGGAAGAAACGGTCATGGGAGATGATGATGGCCGAACCGGCGAAGGTTTCGAGAGCCTCCTCGAGAACCCGGAGGGTGGTGAGGTCGAGGTCGTTGGTCGGCTCATCGAGCAGCAGGAGGTTCGCTCCCTGCCTGAGCGTCTTTGCCAGCAACAGGCGGTTGCGCTCTCCCCCCGACAGCTTGCCCACCGGGGTCTGCTGGTCGGAGCCCTTGAACTGGAAGCCCGAGAGGTATTCGCGGATGTGGTATTCGCGTTTGCCGACCATGATGACATCTCGACCTTCAGAGATTTCATCGTAGACGGTATTCTCCGGGTTGAGCTCCTCCCGGGTCTGGTCGACGTAGGTCATCTTGACGGTCTCTCCGAGTTCGATCTTTCCAGAGTCAGGCGTTTCTTCGCCGGTGATCATCCGGATGAGCGTCGTCTTACCAACGCCGTTGGGCCCGGTCATGCCGACCATCTCGCCCGGGGAGAGCTCCAGGTTGAGATCCTTGATCAGTTGCCGTCCATCGTAGGCCTTGCACAGGCCGCTGATCTTGAGGACCTTATTGCCGAGGTGGGGACCCGGCGGGATCACCAGGTTGACCTTGCCACCGGTTTCCATCGGGCCGGCTTCGCTCAGCTGCTCGTAGTTCTTGACCCTCGCCTTGCTCTTCGAGGTTCTTGCAGACGGGGTGCTGTTGAGCCAGGCCAGCTCACGTTGCAGTATTTTCTGCCGCCGCCCCTCGCTGCGAGCCTGGTGTTCCAGGCGCTTGTCTTTTTGCTCGAGGTAGTTTGAGTAGTTGCCCTCGTAGATGGTGAGGCTTCCGTTCTCGAGCTCGACCATGTAGTTGGCGACGTTGTCGAGGAAGTAGCGGTCGTGGGTTACCATGACCACCGCGCCGGGGTATTTGTCGATGAAGGCCTCCAACCATTCAATGGTCGCCGCATCGAGGTGGTTCGTGGGCTCATCGAGGATCAGGAGCTCAGGACAGGAGATGAGCTCCCGGCAGAGAGCTACCCGCCGTCTCTCGCCGCCGCTCATGGTGGAGACGGGGGTGTCGGGGTCCGGTACCCGCAGAGCCTCCATCGCCACGTCGCGTTGGTGCTCCCACTCCCAACCGTCGACCAGCTCGATCTCCTCCTGCAGCCGGCCCATCTTGTCCATCAGCTTTTCCTGGGCGTTTACGTCGGCCTGGTTTGAGTAGTCCGCGCAGACCTCGTTATAGTTATCGATAAGCGTTCGGACACGCTCGAGGCCGACCTCGACGTTCTCCCGGCAGTTCTTCTCGTTGTCGAGCGTGGGCTCCTGCTCGATATAGCCTATCCTGATGTTGGGGGCGTGCTTGAGCTCGCCGCTGAATTCCGTGTCGCCGCCGGCTAAAATCTTCATGAAGGTTGATTTGCCGGTGCCATTCGGTCCGATGACGCCGATACGGGCGGAGTCATGGATCGTGAACGATGTGTCCTTGAGGATCGTTCGGTCCCCGAACGATTTCTGGATTTCGTTGGCTGTGAGTAGCATTTCTCCGAGAGCCATCTGGATTACACCTCTGGTTCAAAACCGGCTTGGGCCGGGGTTTTACGCTGTAAATTTCCGTGTTAGCCGACTCAGCGGCGCGCGAGACCATGCTTCATCGGAAGCCACGCGGCGTTCTCCGCCGAGCTGGCAACGCACTGCTCGATGAAGTGCATTCCTTCCGCGCCATCGTGGACGTTCGGATAGACCGTATTGGTCATCTCGAAGTCCTCTCCGCTGGCTCGCTGGATCATCGCATCGAAGGCGGCGGTGTAGACATTGGCGAAGGCCTCGAAGAAGGCCTCCGGGTGTCCGCTTGGCAGCCGACAGGCATTGACCTGGGAGTCGTTGGCGATGGGGTGGTTGGGGTCGCGTGTGTAGATCTTGTGGGGCTCGCCGTTTTTACGGACGATCATCTTGTTGGGCTCCTCCTGTCTCCAGGAAATGGCACCCTCAGTCCCATCGATTTCGATGGCTACATCGTTTTCACGTCCGTGGGTGATCTGGGACGCGGTGACGGTGGCCAGCCCGCCGTTTTCCATCCTGATGACGGCCGTCCCGTAGTCGTCGAGCAGCCGGCCTTCGGCGAAGATCTTCAGGGTGCAGGAGACCTCGTCGGGGAGGACTCCGCTGATAAAACGGCCCAGGTTGTAGGCGTGGGTACCGATGTCTCCGAAGCAACCGGCCGCTCCGCTCTTGGTCGGGTCGGTTCTCCAGGCTGCCTGCTTCTGGCCATCCTCTTCGAGGCGGCTGCGAAGCCAACCCTGGATGTAGGAAGCCCGGATCGCCTGGATCTCTCCCAATTCGCCGGACTGGACCATCTCGCGGGCCTGGCGCACCAGCGGGTAGCCGGTGTAGTTGTGGGTAACGGCGAAGACGACCTTGTGCTGTTCGACGAGGGCCGCGAGTTCCTCAGCCTGGGCGAGATCGAAGGTCAGCGGCTTGTCGCAGACGACATTGAAGCCGGCCTCGACCGCCGCCTTGGCGATCTCGAAGTGGGTGTGGTTCGGAGTGGCGATCGAAACGAAATCGATGCGTTCGGATTCGTCGAGGGCGAGCTCGCCGGCGATCATCTCCTGGTAGGAACCGTAGGCTCTCTCCTCAGCGATGCCGTAATCCCCGGCTGAGTCCTTCGCTCTCTGGGGGTCGGAGGAGAGGGCGCCTGCGACCAGTTCGGCACGGCCGTCTAATTGCGCGGCGATCGAGTGCACGCGCCCGATGAATGATCCCTGTCCACCGCCTACAAGGGCGAATCTGAGCTTCCTGTTGAGGCCTTCGTTGATAGCCATAATATCTCCTGGTCAGTTCTCCAGGGCTCTCAGCGTCTTTTTTACCGACTGGTGAGCTCCCGGTATTTCCAAGTCTTCTTGTTGTTTACCGTACCCTGCATAAAATACACCCCGGTAGCGGAGCGCGGCCGCACAGTTTAGGAAAACAGCGCTCCGGGTGTCCATCAAAAAAGGCCCATCGCAGGGGAGCAAAGCGCAGCAGGTGTCCAAATCGAGGAGAACTATCATCCATGTCGACATGGATGCCTTCTACTGCTCCGTCGAGGAGTTAGACAATCCCTCGCTGAAGGGCCGGCCGGTCGTGGTAGGGGGAACGCCTGAGGGGCGGGGGGTCGTCGCAACGGCCAACTACGCCGCCCGCAAGCTCGGTCTTCACAGCGCCATGCCCGCGGCCCGGGCGGTACGGCTCTGTCCAAAGGCGGTTTTCCTGCGCCCGAGACCGGAGAGGTACGCCGAGGCCTCGCGCCAGGTGTTCTCGATCTTCGAGAAATACACTCCGCTGGTGGAGCCGCTGTCAATCGATGAGGCCTTCCTGGATGTGACCGCGTCGAGGCTTATCGGTTCACCCGGAAGCTTTGACGCGGAGGGCTATGGCGCCGGGAAGGCCATTGCGCGCGAGCTGCAGCAGAAAGTCGAGGCGGAGACCGGAGGGCTTACCTGCTCGATTGGCATAGCCTCCAATAAGTACCTCGCCAAGATCGCCAGTGATCTGCGAAAGCCGCGGGCGATTGTCGTCGTCCCGCTTGGCGAGGAGGAGAAGTTCCTGGCGCCGCTGCCGATTCAGAAGATCTGGGGAGTCGGTCCGAAGATGGCCGAGCGCCTCGAGGCGATTGGTATGAAGTTCATCGGCGATATGCAGAGGCTTGGCGTCGAGCCCCTCCAGCGCGCTCTCGGCGAGGAGACCGGGGAACATTTCTGGAGGCTCTGCCGTGGTGTCGATCAGCGGCCGGTCGTTACCGACCAGGAGGTCAAGTCCATCAGCCAGGAGAAAACCTATGGAGAGTTTCTCGATTCCGGAGACCGCGAGACGATTGAGCGGGAGCTCTTTCGCATGAGCGACAAGGTCGCCAGGCGGCTTCGAGCCAGGGAGCTCTGGGGACGTACGGTGCAGCTCAAGGCCCGCGATGAGAGATTTCACACCGTCACCCGCTCTTCTTCGCTCGAGTCGCCGACCTGCCTGGTGGAGGAGATCTACCAGGCGGCCCTCGGTCTGCTCGATGACCGGGTCGATTTTGGAGACCGCCGCATCCGGCTTCTCGGCGTGGGAGTGAGCGGCCTGACATCGGAGCCGCGGAGGCAGTTGGATTTTTTCGATTCCGGCGAGCTCGAGCAGGCGGAAAACATCGCGGCTATCAGCGACGCCGTCCGCCGGAAGATAGGCGACCAGGCGATCCTGCGGGCGAAGATGCTCGAGCGGGGAGAAGAGAAGGGGCCTGAAGACGATGAGCCTGACGCGGCTGTCAGGCCCCCGCGGCCTTGAGCGTCTTGTCCCATTCTTTCCTGGTGACCGGGCAGACGCTCAGCCGTGAGTTTTTCACGAGCGCCATCTGTGAGAGCACCTTGTCGCTCTTGATGTCCGAGAGGTGCACCGGGCTCTTGAGTTTTTTGACAGGCTTGATGTCGACGCAGACCCAGGCATCGTTGTCAGTGGTCGGATCCTGGTAGGCCTCCTTCGTTACCCGGGCGATGCCGACGATTTCCTTGGGGCCGACCGAATGGTAGATGAAGCATTGGTCTCCCTTTTTCATCTCCCGCATATTGTTGCGCGCCTGGTAGTTCCTGACCCCATCCCAGAAGGTGCCCTTGTCACGGATGAGGTCGTCCCAGCAGTAATCACCGGGTTCGGTCTTCAGCAGCCAGTAGGCCATGGTTCACATTCTCTCTTTCAGTTTCGCACCGGTGAAACGGTGATCCTGGAGGGCTCGATATAGTCCCAGTATTTCTTCTCATACCTTGCGACTGAAACATCCGGGTGCCTCTTCGTATCGACGATGAAGATCCGGTAGCGCAGCTCGAGCTTTTCGCCCTTCTTCAGGTCCTTTTCAAAATAGGCGCCGAAGCGGCCGTAATTGCGGGTCGAGTAGACAGTCGGCCTCGGATTCTTCGGGTGATCCATGTGGGTAACGGCATAGTTGTTTTCACCGTGCTGGAAGATGCCGGTGATCCACTCGGCTCCTTCCCAGACATCGTTCTTGCCACCGGTAGATTCCGTGGAGCGGACGTAGGTGGTTTTATTGCCCTTGCCGGGTTTTGATTCTACCGCCCGGTACTGGAAGCCGGCGTGCTGTGGGTCGCCCTTGAGATTGACCTTGTCCGAAACGGCTTCGATGGTGATGACGAAGTCCAGCAGCGTCTGCGCCTCGACCTGCCTCCAGGCTGTGACCTGGCGGTAATCCCGGACGACCACCTCGCCCTCGGGGTTGTACCAGCCGGTCTGCGAGAGAGTCCTGCCGAGTACGGGGCCCATCACCTCTGCGGCGGGGTCGTATTTTTCGTGGCGCACGGAGACGCCTTTACAGTGCCAGAAATCCCACTGCTTGTCGCCGACACGAGTTTTGCTGAAGCCGATGAAGAGGCCGCGGTGATGGGTGTACTGTCCGCCGGCGCCCTTGGTGATAAAGCCATCTCCATGGAAGCCCCAGACGTGGTGGAAGGTCTTGTAGGTCTGGTGCAGGGACTCTTTGCTGGACGGGTCATAGGCCGTCATCTGCCTCCACACCGGCTTTTTGCCGTAGAGGAGGTCGGAGTGAGATAGATCTTCCTTGAAGCTGAACAGAGATGAGGTCGTTACGACCGCCTTTCCAATGCTCAGGATGTAGTTTGACTCTTTCCCTGGATCGAGCTTTTTCTCGATCCAGTAGACCTCGAGCCCCTTTGAGGTCTTGCTGGTGACAACCTGGGCATCTATGGGCTCGCCTCCATCTGTCGGGGTGAGGAAGGCTGAGATCCGTTCTTTGCCGGTAGCTTTCCAGTTCGCGGGCAGCTCCCTGCCGGGACTCAGCACGATGCTGGTCGGAGAGTTTCGCCGTGCGACACCGGCGGGGTTGACCTTGATCTTGAATTGCAGGTCAGCGGCCGTGCAGGTCGCCGCGACGAGGAGAATCATAATGGAACAGGCGATTCGGATTTTATCGTTCATGGGATCGGATGTTTTTACCTTCAAAGGGTTCAGTCAGCGGTTTCCAGTGCCAGCGAAGCCTGGTTGAGATAGCTGCACCTGCAGCCTGCCGAGGCATCCGGAACCAGTACGATTCCTCCCGCGGGGATCGCGTTGACCCAGCAGCCAAGCCTCAAGCCACCGTAGTTGTAGGTTTTCTTCGTGTCGGCAAGATCGAAATAACCCATGGTGGCGGAGCGAAAGAGCATCAGGTTATTTCCTCCAGCGAGAATTCCGCAGCCGTAGGAGCGCTTGAACTTGAACTCCCTGTCGACGCCGGTTTTCAGATCCCAGGCTCCTCCTTCGGCATAGATGGTCTTGTCGTTGAGCATCGGGCGGGAGGAATAATTCACCTTCCTGTCCCATACACGGTAGCCGTCGGTGGTGTGGAAGACGGCCATCCGTCCTCCAACTTCCGATGGAAGGCGAAAGCGTGTGGGCTGGTAGCTCATGAGGAGGATGTTTTTCTCGGCGCTCAGGGCAAGCATGGTGCCGAAGACATCCTTGCTTTTTTTCCAGTCGACTTTGCCGGTGGAGGCGACGATGGCCAGCAGCGTACCGCTGGGGTGGGGAGCGTCTTTCTGCCCTTTCCCTTTGCGGTAATCAACGGTGTCGATAGCGGCCTTTTTCCGGTCGATGAGATAGACCCGGTCGCCTCCGATGGCAATCGCGTTGTGGCGAATGGAATGTTCCGCATCGAATCGCCAGAGCAGCTTGCCGGTTTTTCCATCCAGGGCGAAGAAAGTCTTCGATTCTGTCAGCAGATCCCGCATCTCGCCCTTGAGGTAGCGCCATTTCACGACGTGTTCCGGGTCGGCGATGGTGCCGAAGATGAGCCCGCCAACGGCGGCGAGGTAGCCCCATTTCCCCTGCTTTCCCGTGGTTGTGGCAGGGGTCTTGAATTCAGCGAGCTTCTTGCCGGTCGCGATATCGATTCTCAGGCAGACCTCTTTGCGATGGATGTAGACGCTGTCTCCATCGGCGCAGAGATTGCTGCCGGTTCCAGCTGTGCCCATCAGGTGGTCCTGGTTGTAGGCCTTGAGGATTCCCGGCAGGGAGTACTCCCAGATGGTGCGTCCATTGTAGGCGTCGGCGCCGCGTACAGCGTTCAGTCCCTCCACCACCAGGTAGCCCTTGTGGAAGAGGGGAGCCGGTCCTCGTCCATGCCGCTGCGGTACGGGGAGGTCGGCGTCTCGGAACCAGAGCATGCGCAGCGGCCCCTTGACGATGGCGTCCTCTGAGCAGCAGGTGTTGGCGGGGTTCGAATACTGGTGCGTCCAGCTCCCGGCACCGGCGAGAGCTCCCCTCCGTCGAATAGCCATCTCTCCCTTTTTGCCTGAGACGACGACTCCGCCCCAGGGTCGTGTCAGGCGCGTCAGCTCTTCCGCGTCGATGTTCGCCGGGTCGCCTGCGACCGATCGTCCGGAGACCACCAGGTTGGCGAGGTATTTCGGGTAGTTCGTTTTTTTCAGCGATGCCTGGTGCACCACCACCCGGGTTCCGTAGAGACCGGCATCATCGAGGCGCTTCCTCGCTTTTTTCACCAGGGCGGGGTCCTCTTCGAGGCAGTAGATCTTCAGGGCGCTCTGGCGGGCGAGCTCCAGGGCCAGGCTTCCATCTCCGCAGCCGAGGTCCAGGCAATAGCCCTCCCGGATCCCGGACTTCTCGAGGATCTCATCCGCGGCATCAGCGAAGCTCTCGATATGACCGGGCAGGGCTCTTTTTCGCGCGGGCTCGGAGGGTTCACCGCCGGTATCTTTTCCCGCGAAGCAGTAGATAAAGCCCTCGTCAGTGCTGACGTAGAGCCGTCCGTTTGAGGAGGCGAGTCCGAAGACCGAGCCTTTCACCTTGCCCTTCCAACTGACGCTCTTGCTGGTGGAGTCGATCAGCGCGACCTCATCGCCGCCGGCGGAGACAATGCTGGAGCCGGAGCAGATGAGCTCCTCTCCTCCCGGAACTCCACCGATTTTCCAGAGTGGTTCAACCCCGGTATAGTTGATCGTCTTGCCCTTGCGATCTCGGCGCGTTTTTTTCACCCAGCGGTAGACCTGGATTCCGCCCTTGGAGAAGCTGGCCAGCTGGTCTCCGAGGCGGGCAACCCGGCTGCCAAGCTCGGCCTCAGCCAGCCCGGTAGTCGAGTTGAAGAGCCTGCCGCTGTTGAAGAAGTGGGTTCCCAGCCCGATGACCAGGGAGCCTCCAAGCTGTCCGTATTTCTGCAGGTGGAAGTACTGGAACTTCCCATCGGTGCTGTTGAGCGCGGCCGGTACGGCTCGACCGGTCGGCAGCAAGACCCTGCCCTTGTCAAGGACCAGGTGCCCCTGGGCGGAGACTCCGCTCGCGGCATCGGCGCCGCCATGGGGCTGGGGCATGAATCGAAAACCGTCGGTGTCGTTCAGCCAGGCGCGCCGAGGGTTTCCGAGCTTCAGCGCCTCGATGAAGATTCCCTCAGAAGGCCAGATTCCTGCCGCCCAGTAGAGGACGCCATCGGAGATCGCGGGGCCGCCCCGAGCGGGCCAGATGGAGCAGATGCTGTCATTTCCGAGGATCTTGCGTTCGGTGGGTCCACCTCTTCTCTTCCAGTTCAGCTTTCCTGTTTTCGCCTCGAGACAGTAGAGGTACCCATCGTCGCTCACGCAGTAGACCTGGCCGTTCGCGCTGACGGGCGCCAGGCGAATCGGTCCGTCGGTGAAGTAGCTCCAGCGTTCTTCGCCGGTGGCGGCGTCGATCGCGTGCAGCTGGTGGTCGGCGGAGCTGCCGAAGAACAGGAGGTCGCTTGAGATGATGGTCTGGAAGGCCCGGTCAAATTTCTGCCTGACTGAGCTGGGCCAGGCAGAATCCGGTAAATGAGAACGGTAGATCCACTGCAGACTGAGCTTCCCGGGGAGCTCATCCGCGGTGTAGCCGCTGCGGGCGGAATCGCCCCGGTAGGTGTTCCAGTCGGCGGCGTTCAGAACCCCTGAGCAGAGCAGGAGGACCGGGAGAAGACGGCGAATTGTCATTGGAGACCTCGACGGTTCAGGATGGTGTTTTCCAGATTTTCAGATCGCCACCACATATTGAAGCATCAGGGCTTCAAGTGAAAGCTTCGCCTCGGAGGAATCAGGAGGAAGAGCCTCAGCTGAGCTTTGAGATGGCCGCGGCCGGGTCGAGGTCATCTTCCGCCGCCCTGGCGTAGTAGCCTAACCGGCGACCGGGGTCGTCCTCGCGCACGAGCTCGAAACCGTCCTCTCCATAGAGAGTCGCGAGGGCGTTTTCAAGAGCCGGGCGCAGCGATGTATCCATCGCGTCGGTATTGGGAGTCAGCAGGCGGTCGTTGAACGAGATTTCGACCTTGCCGCAATCGACCGTCACGTCCGGGGGGAATTCTTTTTCTCCACAGAGGCGCTGAATTTTTCCGAGCGCCTTTGCCAGAACTGAGCGCAGCCGATCAGCGGGATCTCCTTCCAGGCCCTTACGGTTGGAAAAGAAGAATCCCGCCCAGCCCTCTGGGCGGCTGCTGCCGGAGCCTCTCGAGAAGTCGACTCCGAACTGCCAGAGCTTGCTTACAAGGATGATGCTGGGAGCTTCCGGTACGTGGCTGTAATCGGCCAGGTCGAGAATCTCTTCACCTTCTTCCAGGCGCCACCGGCTGAAGATGCTCAGCAGCGCATCCCAATCAGCATCCGCCGGAGCGCCGATGCCGAACTTGACGTCTATTTTCTGCAGCTCGGGGATGGGTTCACTCATAGCGGGGAAGATTAGAGGAAAAAGGGCTCCTGTTCAAGCGGGAGAAGCCGGATGGAGGGATTACTCGGGAGCGTAGATTCAATTTCGCAGGCTCTTCGGGGTAAGATGGCGTGTGGCGTTTTGAAAGGCTCGCCTGTTCTGGAGGGCTCCTGTCGCGATGGCTCCAAAGACAGGCAGGGCTCCGAAAACGCTCGACCAGGCGGCGCCTACTTGACCTGCGAGCCGGCCATGCGGCTGTAGATTACGTGGGCCTCCTCGATGAAGAGGTTGGACTCCTCGACCCGCTGGCGGGAGCGCTCGGGGGTGACGTCTTCGTTTCCCTCGCTGTGGGCCTTGGCGAAGTATTCAGCCACCCCGATGTGGAACTCCCCGGTGTCGATGAAGTGCTTCTGGAACTCAGCCTGGGTGTCGTAGTTGTCCGACAGGAGAAGCCCCCTGGTTGAGAGCAGGCCATCGGCGGCCTTGACCATGCCCTCGAAAGAGACCCTGGCGGCCTCCAGGTTTTTTTCCGCTTCTAGATGCAGGGAGGCCTCGAAGATGAGGCGCTCAGCATCGTCGAGCATGAACTCGGCCTGGTCGACCATCTCACCGGCGCACTCACCCTGGCCGACCTCCTTGATATATTCCCAGGGCTGTCGATTGTCGAAGAAATCGGCCTCCGCTTCACCGACCTCGCTGAACTCCTCGAGCTCTTCGTGGATTCTCGCCTTACCGAGCCGCTCCATGCAATTGCGGAACGATTCGCTCTCCTGCTTCTCGTCATCGTAGATGCGGGTCAGCTTACGAATGACCTCCGGGGCTCTGTGGGCGGGGACCTTGCCGACCATCAGCCCGTAGGAATCGGCGTTGTTCTCGGCGGTGCCGCCCAGGATGACCTGGAAGAGGGGAGCCACCCGTCCGGATTTTCTCTTCGAGGTGCCGAAGAAGCCGATATTGGCGATGTGGTGCTGGGCGCAGGAGTTGAAGCAACCGCTGATCTTGATGGTGATGTCATCGCGCAGGCCGCCGTCGCCGTCACCCATACCTTCGCCGCTCACCGCATCCGCGGTAAATTGCCTGTGCAGGACGCCCGCGAGTCCGCGCGAAGAGGCGATTCCAAGCTTGCAGGAGTCTGTTCCCGGGCAGGCGGTGATGTCAGCGACGCTGTCGGCGAGAGGAGATGCGAGGCGCAGGGCGACAAGATCCTTGTAGAGGGCTGGCAGGTCCTCGTTGGAGACCCAGCGCAGCAGGAGGTTCTGGGGTACGGTGGCACGGATGGTGTCTTTGATGTATTTGCGTGAGATCGTTCCGACACCGCGAAGCTGGTCGGCGGTGAGGTCTCCGAGTGCCAGGGAAACGGTTACCATGGAGTAACCCTCCTGTCCCTGGGCCCGGACATTATGGCGATGCCAGACCCGGAAACCTTCCTCAAGGCCGGGAGCTTCGAGGTCGAGTTCAGAGGGAGGCTTGAGCGGTTCTTCCTTCTGCGAGTGGGCCTCCGCCATGATTTGTTCTCGAAGGGCGTCCTCCGGCAGCCTGGCGAGCTCTTCTTCGATGTTCTTACGGAATTCATCGATGCCGAGGTTGGCGACGAGGAACTTCATTCGTGCCCGCGCGCGTTTGTGCTTTTCACCGAGCCTTGCGAAGACCCTGGAGATCGCCTGGGCCAGCGGCAGCATCTCATCGGCGGGAACGAAATCGCTGTAGAGCTGAGCCTGGTGGGGGACAGCTCCCAGGCCGCCGCCGACATAGACCGCGAAGCCCTCGACCGTCTCGCCATCAACTTCCTTTGTCTCGGCGACAGCTCCGATGTCATGAATCCGCGCGAGGCCGCAATGATGCTGGGCACAGCCGGAGAAGGAAATTTTGAACTTACGCCCGAAGTTCTGGGCGTCGGGATGACGCAGGAGGAAGTAGGCCATCGCGCTGGCATGGGGTGTGACGTCGAATATTTCGTCTGTGCAGACCCCTGCATCGGGGCAGCAGGTCACGTTGCGAACCGTGTTTCCGCAGGCCTCCTTGGTGGTGATCCCTGTCGAGGCCAGCCGCCGCATGATGTTCGGGGTGTCGAGGATGTCGACGAAGTGGTACTGCACATCCTGGCGGGTGGTGATGTGGGAGATCGAGTCGGCGTATTCTTCCGAGAGATCGGCGAGCACCTCGCATTGGCTGGCGGTGAGCATGCCGAGGGGGATCTTGATGCGGAGCATCTGGGTGCCGTCCTGGCGTTGACCGTAGACTCCGTGGCGAAGACGGAACTCGAGAAAGACCTTCTCGGGCATCTGTCCGTCGAGAAAGCGGTTGAGCTCGGTTTCGAAGATGTCGATCTCTTCGCGGGCCTGTTCTGGAAGGTCAGGCCAGGAGAGCTGGCCGTTTGCTGAAGGGCTCATGTCAGTTGAGAGTACCGGGAAAGTGATAGAAAAAGTTCGAAGGCCTGTCGGCCGTCCCTGACTGCGGCAGGCCACATCCTACAACCCCACATCCTATCGACAAGACCTGAGGTCATCCAGAGGCTATAGATCCGGTAAAACCACGTAATTACGTTCTTTTCCCGGGGGATCTTATTCACCGAGGGCGAAGAGGCGGTGGGTGATGTCGCTGGTGGCGGGGTAGAGGTCGCGGTAGATCGCGAACCGCTCGTCGTAGAGACGGGTCTGCTCCTCG
>Ga0163108_10000884_pt1 | contig 22052 bp, 35 predicted proteins | sample Fk1155metaG_FD_109644 | JGI IMG/M metagenome (GOLD analysis project Ga0163108, IMG submission 109644) | Marine microbial communities from the Central Pacific Ocean - Fk160115 155m metaG | ecosystem: Environmental > Aquatic > Marine > Oceanic > Photic zone | place: The Central Pacific Ocean...
ATACTACAAAAGTTCTAAATGAAGAAGATTTCTTTATAGACTACAATGATCCAAATCAATTAGGATTTTACAATATTATATATGCAAAAAAAATTGGACTAGTTAAAGGAGATAAAGGAAAAAATACTCTAAGACCAAATGACAGCCTTTCAAGAGCTGAAGCTATTACATTATTAGCAAGAAGTTTTGATTCTTTAAAAGAAGCTAAAACTCAAGATGTTGAACTAGATTTTGAAGATGTTCCAAGTGATGCCTGGTATATGGAAAATCTAAAAAAAGCTGTTAAAAATAAAGTGGTAAAAGGAACATCAAAAACAACTTTTTCCCCTACTCAAAAGCTAAATAGAGCTCAAGCCTCTACATTGCTTAATCGATTGAACAAGCAAATCCTAAAATTATACTAAATTTTATGCCAAGTTAAATACTTGGCTTTTTTTTATTCCTAAAATCTAATAAAATATAAAAGAATAAACTTTAAAAAATGAAAAAATTATTAATTAGCTTATTATTAGGTATTACAACTATACTTTCGACATCTGCAAATGGACATGATCAAGTAAAAGCAGAAATTAAAATTTAAAGACATAAATCAAGACACATGGTATTCAGAAAGTCTTAAAAGAGCCGTTAAAAGTGGAATTATAAAAGGAACAAGCGCAAGTACATTTTCCCCAGGAAATCAAATTACAATTGCCGAAAGTTTAACTATACTAGATAGAATAATTAACAGACCAAAATTTATGAAAACTAATGTGGTAGAATTTAAAAAATTCTTTTCTAACGAAATAAGTTGTTACTTAAAACTTAAAGAATGTAACTAATATTAAATATATCTACATAAACAATTTTTATTAAGATTAACAAGTCAAGAAATGCTCTTGACTTTTTTTTATAATTATTTAGTATATGCATGCTTTGTGTATGTTTTTATATGCAAGGTCGGTAGGAGATACCGACATCTCGTCTTTATTTTAAATATATAATCCCGCTATATACTTATAAATTCAGCTGAGTTGTGAATAACTCGGTTATTTGATGACAATCGTTAACTATGGGAATAAACCAAAAGATAAGGATCAAAATAAAATCATTTGATCACAAAATCATCGACGAAGTATCAAAAAACATCATCCAAACAGCACTTGATACTGGTGCAATTGTAGCTGGACCAATTCCTCTACCGACTAAAATTAAGAAGTTTACGGTACTCAAACCTACTTTTAAGTACAAAGACTCAAGAGACCAGTTTGAAATCCGAACTCACGCTAGATTAATAGACTTTAGAGAAACGACTTCACAAACAATTGAATCTCTACAAAACTTGCAAGTTCCTGCAGGTGTAGACATCGAAATAAAAATGATGATGGACAAAAAAACAACAAAATAATTGAAAGCTTAAAAAGCTTTCGACTGTATAAGTTGAGAAATATAATATAACCTCTGTATAGTATGTCTGGAATAATAGGACGTAAAATCGGAATGACAAGAATCATAGATGAAAATGGAAAGATGATTCCATTAACACTAGTTCAGTGTCAACCAAACAAAATCATTCAAATTAAAACTGTTGAAAAAGACGGTGTTAATGCGATTGTATTAGGTCATGAACCTAAAAAAAGACCTACAAAAAATTCTAAATACCAAAACATTAGCCAATTTACGGTTGATAAGGTTGAAGATTTTACAGTAGATCAAGAAATTACAACTGAATCTTTAAGTGAAAAAACTCACATCAAAGTTTCAGCTACCTCTAAAGGTAAAGGTTTTCAAGGTGTTATTAAAAGACACAACTTCTCAAGAGGTCCGGAAACTCATGGTTCAAGACACCATAGAGAGCCAGGTTCTGTTGGAGCTTGTGCCGCACCAGGACGTGTATTAAAAGGAACAAAACTGCCAGGACAAATGGGTAACGTAAAAGTTACTCGTAATAGTGCTGAGCTTGTTTATTTTGATCACTCTAACCACTTAGTTGGTATTAAAGGTTCTGTACCAGGAGCCAAAAATAATTTAGTATATATATTCGCATAATTATGAAAACAAACATATATAATCAAAAAGGCGAAGTTCTAAAAGAAATTAAACTACCCAAAGAATGTTTTGGACTTGAGTTTAATGAAGTTCTGGTACACAGAGCATTAATTAGACAACTTTCAAATACAAGAAATCCAATTGCACACACCAAAACAAAAGGTGAAGTAAGAGGAGGTGGTAGAAAGCCTTACAGACAAAAAGGAACTGGTCGAGCAAGACAAGGTTCCACAAGAAATCCCCACTTTGTAGGTGGTGGTGTAGCATTTGGACCAAGAAATGATAGAAATTTCTACATTCAAATGCCAAAAAAACAAAGAAGAAAAGCATTACTTTGTGCATTAAGTCAAAAAGCTACAGAAAAATCTGTTATTGCATTAGACAAATATGAAGACAAAGAGCTTAAAACTAAAAACTTAGCTGCAACAATTGCTAAATTACCAATTAATAGAAATGTTTTATTGGTTACAAGTCAAAAAGACGAAGGTCTTAATAGAGTTGCATCTAATTTAAAAAACGTAAAAGTAATTACTACTCCTTACTTAAATATTCACGATTTAACAAAATACAGAACTATCTGTTTTGTTGGTGAAGATTCAATTAAGTTAGTAGCTGATACTTTTAAAATTTAATTTAATAAAAAGCTATGCACTCATACATTTATCTAGTAACAGAGAAAAGCAATTTATTAGCAAACAACGGTACGCATGTCTTTTTAACTAATAAAAGCGTTAACAAAATTGAAGCTCAAAAAGATTTAGAAAAAATCTACGGAGAAAAAATCAAATCGATCAGAGCAATTAGCGTTCCAATGAAAACTAGACAAGCAGGAAAAAAAACTATCACGAGAAGAAATGCTAGTAAAAAACTTTATGTTACCTTCAAAAGTAAAGATGTAAAAATTAATTCGTAATTAATATGCCAATCAGAACATATAAACCTACTACGCCTAGTTTGCGGAATATGTCTCGAGATACTTTCGAACACATTACAAAAACTAAACCTGAAAAAAGCCTTACGGTTTCAAAAAAATCAATGGCGGGTAGAAACAATCAAGGTAAACTGACTGTACGCCATAGAGGTGGAGGTCATAAAAGAAAATACCGATTGGTTGACTTCAAAAGAACTGATAAGCTTGGTATCCCTGCTACAGTTAAAGCTGTAGAGTACGATCCTAATAGATCAGCTTACATTATCTTAGTAGCATACAAAGATGGTGAAAAGAGATACCATATAGCACCTCACGAAATCCAAGTTGGAGACGAAATAGTATGTGCTAAAAAAGCTAAAATCAAAACTGGTAACAGAATGGAACTGAGAAATGTTCCAGTAGGTTATCCAATCTTTAATATCGAATTACAACCAAATAAAGGTGGTCAAATTGTAAAATCAGCTGGAAATTCATCAAAAGTAGTATCTTTAGATGGACCAAAAGCACAAATTGAACTTCCAAGTGGTGAGGTAAGATTAGTAGAAAAATCTTGCATGGCTACAATTGGAGTAGTTTCAAATATTGATCATTCAAATATTAAAATCGGTAAAGCTGGTAGAAAAAGATGGATGGGTAAAAGACCTCAAGTTAGAGGTAAAGCCATGAATCCAAATGATCACCCGCATGGTGGTGGTGAAGGTGCATCTCCTATCGGGATGAAGCATCCAAAAACTCCATGGGGAAGACCAGCGCTTGGTGTGAAAACTAGAAGAAGAAAATACACCAACAGATTAATAGTAAAATCTAGACACTCCAAAAAATAATAATTTATAAAATATGACAAGAAGTTCAATTAAAGGACCTTATATAGACCCTCGTCTATTGAAAAAAGTTCAAAAAATGGAGGATGGTGAAACTAAAAAAGGTGTCATTAAAACTTGGTCTAGAGCATGTGTAATCTGCCCAGACTTTGTTGGACACACATTCGCCGTACACAACGGTAATAAATTTATACCTGTATACGTTTCTGAAGAAATGGTGGGACACAAATTAGGTGAATTTGCCCCAACAAGATTCTTTAGAGCCCACGGTGGTAAACAAAAATAATTAAATAAATTATGAAAGCACATTTAAAAAATGTTCGTATATCGCCTAAAAAAGTTAATTTGGTAGCGGACTTAGTTAGAAAAATGAAAGTTGATCAAGCTATTTCACTACTAGACTATACTCCAAAAAAGGCAGCAAGAATCCTTCGAAAACTTATTGCTTCGGCAGCAGCTAATGCTAAAAACAATGATTCAAAAAATGTTGATACATTATCTATTGCGGAAATCAAAGTTTCAAAAGGACTTACGATCAAAAGATCCAATCCAATTTCAAGAGGTCGTGCGCATCCAATCAATAAGTTTTGCTCACATATACATGTAATTCTTAAGGAAGATGTAGCAGAACCTACAAATACTGCTGAAAAAGCAGAGGTAAAGGAAGAAAAAACTATAAAAAAAGCAGAAGCTAAAAAAACAGCTGCTAAAAAAGCTACAACAGCAAAAAAAACAGCTGCTAAAGAAGCTACTGCTAAAAAAGCACCTTCAACTAAAAAAGATGCTAAATAAATAACCTTAATAATTATTAATCTATGGGTCAAAAAGCAAATCCAATTAGTACTAGACTGGGTATAAATAAGAAATGGTCATCGACATGGTTCCCAAAAAAAGGTCAATATGCAGTAAATCTTAAATTAGATTTAGCAATCAGAAAATACTTAGAATCTCAATTCAAAGGAAAATCTGTATCAAGTATATACATCCAAAATAATGGTGGACTAATTACACTCGATATCCACGCAGCAAAACCAGGTCTAATTATTGGACAACAAGGTTCAAAAATTGATGAATTGAAATCAAATCTTGAAAGAAAATTCAAAACAAATTTTGTAATCAACGTTGTTGAAATTCCAAAGCCAGCACTAGACGCGAAAATTGTAGCTGAATCAATTGCTCAACAAATAGAAAGAAGAATTTCGTACAGAAGAGCATGTAAAGCAGCTATAGAAAAAGCAATGGATAGTGGTGCAAAAGGTATCAAAGTTAAAGTTGGAGGAAGACTTAACGGTGTAGATATCGCTAGAAGCGAATTCTTCACTAAAGGACGAGTACCTCTTCAAACTTTAAGAGCTGATATTAGCTACGCCGATGAAAGATCAAATACTACGTATGGGGTCATCGGTGTAAAAGTATGGATTTATCGAGGAGAAGTTTTTAATTAAAAAATGACTTGATAAATTTCAAAAATTTATTATAATCAGATAGCTAATTTACAAAAAATGTTAACTCCGAGAAAAACAAAATATAGAAGATATCATAGACGTAGAAACGTCAACAAAGATATCCTAGCTACTCGAAACAACAAATTACACTTTGGAGATATGGGTCTTATGATCCTAGATCCGTGTGAATTGTCTTCAAGACAAATTGAAGCAGCGCGTAGAGTAATGGCTAGACACACCAAAAGAGGCGGTAAGATATGGATTAAAGTATTCCCACACAAAACTATCACTCGAAAAGCCCATGACGTACCTATGGGTAGCGGTAAGGGTAGCCCTGACTTCTTCGTAGCTGACCTAAGAGCTGGAACTGTAGTATTCGAAATTGCAGGAACAGATCAGGCAATGATCAGAAGAGCCTTAGAGCTTGCCGCATACAAATTACCATCAAGATGCAAGGTGGTAACAAAAGAAATTTAATTATACAAGACTATGAAAATCCCAAGTCTATCAGACATCCAAAAACTTGGAGAATCTGAAATCACAAAAAAGACTGCTGAACTTAAGAAATTTTCTTCTAAGTTAAAAGCAGATTTAAGATCTGGATTCTCAAAAGATCTTAAAAGCTACAGACTAGCTAAAAAGTCTATTGCAAGAATGCAAACAAAATTACAAAATTTAAATTCTTAAATCGATGAGAACTAAGACTGGAATTGTACTTACAAGTACAGATAAAACTATTAAAATAGAAGTATCGTACTACAAGCTACATCCAAAATATCAAAAAAGATATCTTCGAACTAGAAGATTTCTAGCTCATGATCCAGAAAATCAATATAAAGTTGGAGATGAGGTTACAATCTATGAATGTAAACCAATTTCAAAACTTAAAAAATGGACAGTAATTAAACCTGAACAAAAATGATTCAAACTGAAACAATTCTAAATGTTGCAGATAACAGTGGAGCTACAAAAGTAAAATGTATTAAAGTACTTGGAAGTTCAAAAAAAAGATACGCACGTATCGGAGAATTGATAGTAGTTACTGTAAGAGAAGCTAAACCAAACGGAACTGTTAAGAGAAAGGCAGTAGAAAGAGCGGTTGTGGTTCGTGTAACTAAGGAAGTTCGAAGAAAAGATGGATCTTACATAAAATTTGATGAAAACGCTGTTGTTATTGTCAACAAAGATGGTAATCCTAAAGGTTCACGTGTATTTGGACCGATCGGAAGAGAGTTGAGAGAGAAAGGTTACCAAAAAATAATTTCTCTAGCACCTGACGTATTGTAGTATGAAAATAAAAAAAGACGATTTAGTAATCGTAACAACTGGAAAAGATAAGGGTAAAACTGGAAAAGTATTAAAAACTTTTGCAGACAGTAACCAAGTTATCGTTGAAGGTATGAACGAAAAAACTAAATTCAAAAAGAAATCACAACAAGGACCTGGATCTATGACTAAAATCAACGCAAAAATTGATGCTTCAAATGTAGCATTAATTGATCCAGAAACAAAAAAAGCCACTCGAATTCGAGTAGAAAAAGATTCAAAAGGAAACAAACAAAGAGTTTCTGTAAAATCTAATAAAGTAATTAAGTAGTAAAATGAATAAAGTACTTACACACAAAGATATTACTGGCAAACTAGCAGAAAACCTAGGATTAAAAAATCCTATGGCTCTGCCAAGAATAGGTAAAATAACTATTTCAGTAGGTATTGGTAAACTTTATAACAGCGATAAAAAAGTTGTTAAAGAAGTTGTAGAAAATCTTACTTTTATTGCAGGACAAAAACCTGTAGTAACTAAAGCAAGACTTTCAATCTCTAACTTTAAACTTAGAGAAGAAATGCCAACTGGTGTAACAGTTACATTAAGAGGTCGAAGAATGTTTGATTTCTTAAATAACTTCATTCATATAGTTTGTCCACGTATCAGAGATTTCCAAGGATACTCTGAAAGAAGCATGGATGGTCAAGGGAACATTTCTGTTGGTATTAAAGAACATTTAGTATTTCCGGAAATCAACCCTGATGATTTGGTAACAATTCATGGTTTACAAATCAACATCAAAACTACAGCTAAATCTAATAAAGAGGGTGTAGAACTTCTAAAACTATATAATTTCCCATTTAAAAAACAATAATATGGCAAGAAAAGCACTAGTTGTTAAAGACTCAAAAAGAAAAGAGAAAATCTTAAAAGCTAAAGCTGAAGGGCGAAAACATAAACAAGCCACAAGGTTAGTGAATAGATGTTCCCAATGCGGGAGAAGACATGGATACATGAGATACTTTGACATCTGTAGAATTTGCTTCAGAGAGTTAGCTGTAACAGGTAAACTAACTGGAGTGAAAAAATCTTCATGGTAAAAAATTAAAATTTACAAATATGGTAACAGACTCAATAGCTGATTTATTGACCAGAATCAGAAACGCCCAAAAAGCGAAAAAAGAAAACACAAACTGTAGATATTCAAAAATAAAGCATGAAATTTGCAAAATCATGGTAAAACATGGTTTCCTAAGCAAAGTAGATGTGGTTGAAGACGATAAGAAAGAGCTATTAATAACTCTAAATTACGCAAGACCAAATCTAACTCTAAAAAGAGTTTCATCGCCAGGTCAAAGAATCTACAAAAAACATACAGAATTCAAACCGGTAAAAGCTGGCTTGGGTATAGAAATTATCTCAACATCTAAAGGTTTAATGCCTCAATATAAAGCATTCAAATCTCAATTAGGTGGAGAAGTAATTTGCAAAATTTATTAATTCAATATAAAAATGTCAAGAATAGGTAAATTACCAGTAATCATCCCATCAAACGTGGAAGTTTCTATTACTGAAAATACTGTATTAGTTAAAGGACCTAAAGGAGAATTACAAATTGAATACAAACCACTTGTAAAAATCACCTTAACCGATAACGAAGTACAAGTTAACCCTGTTAATGAAACTAAAGAGGCGCGATCGATGCATGGATTATACCGTTCATTGATTTCTAACATGGTTACGGGAGTAACTAATGGCTACGAAAAACGTCTAGAAATCCAAGGGGTTGGTTACAGAGTTAAAAAAATTGGAACAAATTTAGAGTTCTCACTAGGGTTCTCTCATCCAGTAAAATATACTGTTAAAGAGACTGTTTCTGCAGAAATTGATAAGGAAAAAAATAATATCATTATCGTAAGCGGAATTGACAAACAACATGTAGGTCAAGTAGCGGCAGAAATTAGATCTCTTAAAAAACCTGAACCTTATAAAGGTAAAGGTATTCGCTACGTTGGCGAAAGAATTATTAGAAAAGCTGGTAAACAAGCTGCTAAATAAATAATTAACTAAAAATGACTAATCAAGTTGCAAGAAAAAAAAGACACAAAAAAATTAGATCTAGAGTGATTGGTTCACAATCAAAACCTAGACTATCTGTGTTTCGGTCGTTAACTAACATCTACGCACAACTTATTGATGATGAAAATGGTATTGTTCTTGCGCAAGCATCAAGCATCAAAAGCAAAGATAAAGTGACCAAAACTCAATCAGCCCAAAAAGTTGGTGAAGACCTAGCTAAGAAAGCTAAAGAAAAGAAAATTAGCGAATGTGTATTTGATAGAGGTGGATACAAATTTCACGGAAGAGTCAAAGCACTAGCTGAATCTGCTAGAGAAAATGGACTAAAATTCTAATTAAAAAACAATGAAATCTCATAGAAAAAATTTCAAAGCCAAAAAAGAGTTCGAAGAATCAGTTATTCAAATTGATAGAGTTACTCGTGTAGTAAAAGGTGGACGAAGATTAAGATTCAGAGCAACAGTATGTGTTGGAGATAAAAAAGGTAGAGTTGGAGTTGGTATCGGTAAATCAAATGAAGTTACTGGAGCAATTCAAAAAGCAGTAAATGCTGCTAAAAAAACTATGATCAAAGTTCCATTATTTAAAGGAAGTATCCCACACGATCACCAAGTGAAATTCAAAAGTGCAATCGTACTATTCAAACCAGCACAACCTGGTACGGGTATAATTGCAGGTGGAGCTGTTAGAACTGTGTTAGAGTTAGCAGGTGTTAAAAACATCCTAACTAAATCCTTAGGGACAACTAACAAATTATCTACATCTAAAGCTACAATTTTAGCTCTTAGCGAACTTAGAAAAACTCCTGCTATGGAAAAAGCTGAAAAAGCTAAACAAGAAATCAAACAAAAAGCTCCGTTTAACAAGGGACAAGCTAGAAAAGCTACACCTAGAAAAACAGAAGCTGTAAAAAAAGCTCCTGTTAAAAAAGCAGAAGCTGCAAAGAAAGCTCCAGCTAAAAAAGCTCCAGCCAAAAAGGCTCCTGCTAAAAAAGCTGAGTAATTCAAAAAAAAATTAATGAATTAAGATGAGTAAATTACATAACTTAAAATCATCATCTCTAAGTAGAAAAAAACGTGTTGGACGAGGAAACGGATCTGGACACGGAACATTTTGTACTCGTGGGATGAATGGTCAAAACTCTCGTAAATCTGGAGGTGTAAGACCAGGATTTGAAGGGGGTCAAACTCCCCTATGGAAAAAACTTCCAAAATTAAGAGGTTTTAAAAGTATTAATAGAATCGATTATTTTATACTAAACTTAACTGATTTAGAAAACATTTGTAAAAGTGGTGATACTGTAAACGCTGAATATTTATCAACAAAAGGTATCTTACCAAAAAAACAAGCAATTAAAGTTTTAGGTAGTGGAGAATTATCTAAAAAATTAACTGTTGAAGTTGACAAAGCTTCTAAATCCGCAGTAAAAGCCATTGAGAAAGCCGGTGGAACTGTTAAACTTTTAGTAAAACAATAATACGATTTAAAAATGCAAAAACTAGTTCAAATCTTCAAAAACCAAGGTCTAAGAAAGAAGATACTGTTTACAATAGCAATCATTGTTGCTTACAGGTTTCTAGCTCAAATCTCAATTCCAGGAATTGATTTAGTAGCTTTGAAAAGTATCTTTGAACAAAATGAGTATCTAAGCTTATTCTCACTATTAACTGGTGGGTCAGCTGAAAACTTCTCAATAGTTCTAATGGGACTTGGTCCATACATTAACGCTTCTATTATAATTCAATTACTAACAGTAATTTGGCCTAAACTAGAAGAAATGTCTAAAGAAGGTGAAACTGGTCGTAAAAAACTAAATGCAATCACTAGATGGTTAACACTACCGTTAGCATTCTTACAATCATATGGAACAATTCTACTTTTGAATTCACAAATGCCAATTATATCAAACATTAGTGATCCATCAGTAATACTTCCTATAATGCTAACAGTATCAGCTGGTTCTGTATTAATTATGTGGTTAGGTGAAATTATGACTGAAAACGGAATTGGAAACGGGATTTCCCTTTTAATTCTAGTATCAATCATTTCAACTGTACCAACTGCTCTAGCTCAAAATTTAATAGTAGCTAGTTCCGATATTAATCAATTAATACCAGTAGTATCAGTAGTACTATTTACATTAGCTCTAATTGTAGCGACTGTAATAGTAACCGATGCTAGTCGTGAGATACCTGTAGCTTATGGTTCAAAAACTAAAAAAGCTTCAGTAAGCTCACTTCCAATCAAAGTTAATCAAGCTGGAATGATCCCAATTATATTTGCAGTATCTGTAGTTACTTTACCTACAATTGTTGCACAATTAATTTCAGGTTCTTCTTCTAGTACATTGGTTGCAATCTCAGAATTTGTCCTTGCTAACTTTGGAATGAATCAACCTCTATATATATTAACTTTATTTTTACTGATATTAGGGTTCACTTACTTCTATGTAAATATAACCTTTGATACAGAAAAAGTAGCAGAAAATATGCAAAAAAGAGGTGGATATATCCCAGGAATTAGACCAGGAAAAAATACTGCTGATTATTTAAGACAAGTTTCAGATAGATTAAACTTATTTGGTGGACTATTTATTGCACTTATAGCTGTACTCCCAATTATTTTCCAAAATTTAATTGGAACAACAGGAAATCAATTACCTCTTCTGATTTCAGGAGCCGGAATATTGATTATCGTAGGTGTAATTCTAGACTTAAAACGTCAAGTTGAAGCCAACTTAATCTCAGATAATTATAATAATCTTATATAAGATAATTTATATACCCAAGCCAGACTTTTACAGTCTGGCTTTTTTTGTTGCTTAAAATAAAAATTTATATAGAATTTAGATATTAAAATATAAACATCCATATTATGAATTTATTAGTTTTATTAGGTGTTCAAGGATCGGGAAAAGGAACACAAGCAAAATTATTAGCAGAAAAATTAAACTATCAAATTTTTGAAACTGGTGCAGAATGTAGAAAAATAGCAAAATTAGATACACCATTAGGTAGAGAAATTAAAGAAACAATTAACTCAGGAAAATTAGTATCAAGTGTTCATATTAGAAAGCTAATTAAAGAATTCTTATCTAAAAATACAGAACCAAGTATAATATTTGATGGGTTTCCAAGAAATTTTGAACAACTTCCAACATTCTTAGATATAATTAATGAGTACAATCTCAATACTAAAGCTATTGTATTTGAATTGAGTAAAGAAAAATCGATCGAAAGATTACTTAAAAGAGCTGAAATAGAAAATAGAGAAGATGACACTCAAGAAATTATAGAGAAAAGAATTTCAATTTTCTACAATGATACATTACCAGTTATTGAAAAAATCAAAGAAAACTACGAGGTAATCGAAATCAATGCTGATCAAAGTATAGAAAACATACATGAAGAATTAATAAAACAACTATAATGATTAAAACACAAAAAGAGATTAATGGGATTAAAGCCTCGGCTAGAGTCCTAGTTGAAACTCTTGAATTAGTAGAAAAAAATATCAAAGTAGGTGTAACAACAAATCAGTTGGATAAAATTGCCTATGATTATATTATTTCCAAAGGTTGTAAACCAGCCTTCAAAGGACATCATGGATTTCCAAATACAATATGTAAGGCCGTAAACGATGAAATTGTTCATGGAATTCCTGACGACACTCCCCTGCAAGATGGTGATAAAATAACAATAGACTGTGGAGTGATTTTAAATGGATATTTTAGTGATTCAGCCTTTTCAAAAATAGTCGGTAAAAATCCAGAAGCTCAAGAATTCATAGATAATTGTCAACAAATTTTATACAAAGCTTTAAATTTTATAAAGGACGGAGTTAAAGTTGGAGATCTGGGGCACTATATTGAAAAAATAACTAAAGAAAAAGGTTATAAAATTTTTAAAGACTTAACAGGACACGGAGTTGGAAACGCACTATGGGAACCACCGCAAATTTTAAATTTTGGAAAGCCTAACACAGGACCAACATTAAAAGAAGGAATGATCATATGCGTAGAGCCCATAATTGGGATTAATACAGGTCAAATGGTAACTCTAGATGATGATTGGACAATAGTATCAATTGATGGAACTATTGGGTGCCAATGGGAACACATGATCCTAATAAAAAAAGATGGATGTGAAATTCTTACAAAAAGATCTGATGAAGATATTGAAGTACATTTGAAAAATTAAAAATAATAAAAAATCAAGTAAAAATTAAAAAAAATCTTGCAATATTTTATTTGATAATGTAGTATCATGACGCTTAATTTAATTTATGGTCAAAGAACAAAAAATCGAAGTTGATGGTCTAGTACTAGAAGCACTGCCGAACAGTGAATTCAGAGTAAAACTTGAAACTAATGATCATGAGATAAGAGCTTCAATCTCTGGTAAAATTAGAATAAATAATATTCGAATTTTGCAAGGTGACAAAGTCAAGGTTGAACTATCTCCATATGACCTTAATAAAGGTCGAATCACCTATAGATATAAATAAATAAAAACCATGAAAGTACGATCTTCCGTAAAAAAAATGTGTAAAGACTGCAAAGTCATAAGAAGAAAAGGTGTAGTTAGAATTATCTGCAAAGTTTCAAAAAAACACAAACAAAGACAAGGATAAAAATTTAATATATAAAAAATGGCAAGAATTGCTGGGATTAATCTCCCTAAAGAAAAAAGAGTACCTATTGCATTAACCTATATCACTGGTATTGGTCGAACTTCAGCAGAAGCTATCTGCCTGAAATTAAAAATCGACACAGCTAAAAAGCTGAAAGATATTACAGAAGATGAGTTAAACGCGATTCGTGCTGAAATGAAAAGTTACGTTTTAGAAGGTGATCTGAGACGTGAAGTTGCAATGAACATCAAACGTAAACAGGAAATCAATTGTTACGTAGGAATAAGACATTCAAAAGGACTTCCTGTGAGAGGTCAACTCACCAAAACAAATGCAAGAACAAGAAAAGGTAAGAAAAGAACAGTTGCAAACAAAAAGAAAGTAACTAAATAATAATTTTTTTTAATATGGTAAAATACAGTCAAAAATCTACCAAAAAGGTTAAAAAAAGTGTGCCTCACGGGAAAGTTTATGTTCAAAGTTCATTCAATAATACTTTAGTAACAATTACAGACCTAGAAGGAAACACTGTAGCCTGGAGCTCTGCGGGATCTAATGGATTCAAAGGATCTAGAAAATCTACTCCTTACGCAGGACAAATAGCTGCTGAAAATGCAGCTGAAAAAGCAAAAATACATGGACTTGAAAAAGTAGATGTATACGTTAAAGGTGTTGGACCGTCAAGAGAACAATCGGTTAGAGGTCTACAAGCCGCTGGAGTTCAAGTATTAAGTATAACTGATATTACTCCAATTGCCCATAACGGTGCAAGAGCCAAAAAACCAAGAAGAAATTAATAAACAATCATATGTCAACATATAGAGGACCAATCGTAAGAAAAGCCCGACGTTATGGAGCAATGATTTTCTCTAACGGAAAAAGTAAACAAAACGCTTTTAACAAAAGAAAATACGCACCAGGACAACACGGTAGATCTTCATTCAGATCTATGTCTGAGTATGCCAAACAATTGCAAGAAAAACAAAAAGCAAGATTTATGTTTGGTTTAACAGAAAAGAAATTTAGAAAATATTATAAGAAAGCTGAAAAAACTGCTGGAATAACAGGTCAAGAACTTCTTAAATTATTAGAAAGAAGATTAGACAACGTTATCTTTAGATCAGGTTTAGCTGAAACAAGAAGACAGGCAAGACAAATGTCTAGCCATGGAATTATGCTATATAATGGAAGAAGAGTTGATGTGCCATCAATTGAAGTTAAAATTGGTGATACAATTCAAGTTAGAGATAAATTAACTAAATCAAAACTCTTTGAAGAAGTTAAGGCAACTAAAAAAGCTAATCATCCTAAATGGTTAGAGGTTGATTATGGTAAACTAACAATAAAGGTAATTGCATTACCTGACAAAGACGATGTTGAAGTTATGATTAACTCTCAAGCTATCGTTGAATTCTACTCTAAATAAAAAATAATTTTAATTGCTATGCATTTAATTCAAGAAGAAATTGGTTTGCCTTCAATAAAAATCGAAGAATCAGACCAAAACACAACAATTTTCACAATAAGTCCCCTTCCATCTGGATACGGAACTACACTTGGAAATGCCATGCGAAGAGTTTTACTTTCATCAGTTCCTGGAACAGCAGTAACTGGAATTAAAGTAAAGGGTAAAAACTACGAATATTCAACAATTGAAGGTGCTTCAGATAGCGTGCTTCAAATGCTACTTAATCTTAAACAGCTTAATGTGAAGTTAAGTAACGTAACACAAGCAGATTTAACTCTTAAATCTAGTAAAAAGGGGGACGTTACAGCAAGCATGATTGAAAAAGACTCGAATGTTGAAATTTTAAATCCGGACTTAGTAATAACTACATTAGAAGACAAAACTGATTTAGAAATTACTATTAGAATTGAAAAAAACGTAGGATATATTACATCAAAAGAAAGACAAGCTAAAGAAAACATAGTTGACTGGATCTGGACTGATGCATTTTATTCACCAGTTAAAAAAGTAAGATTTCACCAAGAAAATACTCGTGTAGGTCAAATGACAAATCTTGATAAACTTACTCTAGAAATCCAAACAAATGGTTCTATTACACCAACAGAAAGTATGCGTTTTGCATCTAATTTATTAACATCTTATTTTTCATTATTTAATGAAGAAAAAATAGCAGTAGAGTCTGATTTCTTAAGTAATGTTGATAGTATTTCATCAAAACAACAAGCTCAAGTAGTAGAAGCACCAGCTAAAGAAACCTATACACCAATTGAAATCTTAGGTTTATCACCAAGAACACTGAATGCTTGTATTAATGGAGACATAGGATCAATTGAACAATTAGTTAAATGTTCTGAAGCAAAATTATCAAACTTAAGAGGTTTTGGTAAGAAAGCTCTAAATGAAGTTAAAGACGCATTAGCAGGTCGAGGACTTTCACTTGCAGACGAGTAAAATTTATGCTAAAAGTAAAACAAATAAATCTTAAAAAATGAGACACCAAAAGAATAAGACCGGTTTAAGAACTTCAAAAAGTCACTTAAAAGCTTTATACAGAAATTTAATTACAGCACTTTTCGAACACGAAACTATTAAAACAACTGAGTCTAAAGCTAAGACAATTAGTCCAATCGTAAACCAATTAGTTACATCTATTAAAAACAAAAATGATAGAGAAGCAATTAGACTACTTGGAAAATATATTACGAAAAAAGATGTTTCTAAAAAAATCATTTTAGAAATGAAAGCTAAATTCCAAAATAATTCTGGTTTTACTAAAATTCACAAATTAGGACACAGAGTTGGAGACGGAGCTAAGTATGTTCAAATTCAATTAAATTATTAAAACCATGAAAACAGTATTTGTAGATACTCAAAAGATAGAAAGAAAATGGTACGTATTTGATGCTAAAGATCAAGTACTAGGTAGATTTTCTACTAAAATTGCTGATATCTTAAGAGGAAAAAATAAACCAAGTTTTAGTCCAAATCATGATAATGGTGACTATGTTGTCATCATCAATGCAAAGGATTTAAAATTAACTGGAACAAAAGAAAAAGATAAAATGTATTATCGTCACTCTAAATTCCCAGGAGGTCTTAAATCAGAATCAGCTGAAACTTTAAGAATAAAAAACCCAGAAAAAATTGTTTTCGAATCTATTAAAGGAATGATTCCTAGAAATAAATTAAGAAAACCAATTTTATCTAAACTTAAAATATTTGCTTCAGACCAACACGACCATGAAGCACAACAACCTACTAACCTAGAAATCTAATGGCAGCTACAGAAAATAAAAAAATCGAAACTCCAAAAGGAAATTATTTCTATGCATGTGGTAAAAGAAAAACTGCAATTGCTAAAGTAAGATTTTATCCTAAAGGAGAAAACAAAATCACTGTAAATGGAGTAGATATTACTGAATGGTCTGATTATTCAGAACAAGTTCAAAAAATTAAATCTCCACTTAGTCTTCTAAATGTAAAAGATTATACTATTACTATTAAAGTAATCGGTGGTGGTCACAATGCTCAAGCGGAAGCTATGAGACTTGGTATTGCTAAATCTTTAACTGTACTTGATGAAACTAATAGAGGTTCACTTAAAAAAGTTGGATTCCTATCAAGAGATTCAAGAATTAAAGAAAGAAAGAAACCAGGTTTAAAAAGAGCAAGAAGAGCATCTCAATTCTCAAAACGTTAAGAAATACTTATACAAGAAAAATCAAAAATCCAATACTTATGTACTGGATTTTTTTTATAAAATTTATATTAAACCCTTAGATTGATGCTGCCATAAATCATAGTATTTTCCTTTCATTCTTAAAAGTTCTTCGTGATTTCCCTCCTCTATAATTTTACCTTTTTCTAAAACTATAATTCGATCCATATTTGAAAGAGTCGAAAGTCTATGCGCAACTGCAATTACTGTTTTATTTTGCATGGCAAGCTCTAAAGACTCTTGAATATCCTTTTCAGTTTTAGAATCAAGGGCAGAAGTTGCTTCATCTAATATTAAAATCGGAGCATTATATAATATGCTTCGAGCAATCCCTAATCTTTGCTTTTGACCACCTGAAAGTTTTACTCCTCTTTCTCCAACCATTGTTTCGTCTTTGTCAGGAAGACTTTGTACAAATTCATACAAATGAGCCTTCTTTAAAGCAGCTGTAAGAGCTTTTTTAGCATATTTCGAGTAAAGAGTAAGATTATCTTTGATTGAATCGTTAAAAAGCTGTATATCTTGTGATACGACACTAAAATTTTTACGAATTTCTGAAAGCTTTAATTTTGTTACATCAACATTGTCTAAAAAATATTGTTTTGCATCAACTTTATATTCAGAAGTTAAAATTGATAAAAGGGTACTTTTCCCAGCTCCAGAAGAGCCAACAATTCCGAGTTTCTCACCAGCTTTAATATGAAGATTAAAGTTCTTAAAAATTAATTTATTTTCATATTTAAAATTTAAATTTTTAAAAGTTATACTTGGATTCTCAACATTTAAGTTTTGAGCATTTATAGGGTCTAAATCTCCTTGTTCTTTAATTATGCTATTCAAAGAATTTTTTAAAGTACCATAATCATCATAGTAAGATTTAAAAAAACTTATTAAAAAATCTAAATTTTGTTTAATCGTATTTATAGCCGTAATAAATAATACGGCATCACCCAAAGAAATTTTATTTTGAAAATAAAAAGTAAATATTAAATAATAAACAGCTATTTGAAATACATTAAATAAAAAAGTTAAAAATGAAGATTTATTATTCTCTGCAAACTTTCGTTTTATATCAATTTTTAAATATTTATTTAATCTTTTATAAATTTCCTGATTCTCATATTTTTGTAAATTAAAAAGTTTTATATTTGTAAAATTAGCAATCGAATCAGCTATTCTACCAATCGCTAAAGATTGAAACTTCGCATTTTTAAATTGTAGGTCTTCAACAAATTTAAAAGATTTTTTTGAAAAAGTTATTTTTAAAACTATAAAAAATAACATTAAAAAACCAATTTGATAATTAAAAATAAAAATTAACACCATAGAAGTAATAAAAGGAATCAAATTATCCATATTTTGCAATAACAACATTGAAGATGAAATCGAAAGACGAAAATTCATAAAATCCGAATTTAATTTACCTGCAATCGAATTCGCAAAATACTTAGCATCATGTTTACTTAAGAAATTAAAAACATCTAAAAAAGCTTGTTTTTCTGCGGATCCCCAAAGCTTAGTTAAAATATTTCCTGCAATATGAGACATAATATTTCCTCCAATTAAAATAACTGAAATTATGCTTAAGTAAAAAATAACTGAATTTTTATCTCCAATTATTAAATTATCTAACAAAAGTTTATAAAAGTATGGAAAAAGAGCTAAAGCAATATTTGAAATACCTCTTAAAGAAATATACTTAAAAAGCATAAATTTTAAGTTTCTAACCGAATCTAAAAAAAACGAAATTGGATTTGTATTTGAATTAAGCATTTTTATCTTTATTAATTTCTTTTTGGTGCATCCATAATTTAAAATATTTTCCTTTAAGTTTTAACAATTCATTATGGGTTCCTTCTTCAATAATTCTTCCTTTATCTAAAACTATTATCTTATCCATATTAGAAATTGTCGATAATCTATGGGCAATTGATAAAACTATTTTATCTTTAAAAAGAGAATTTAATGACTCTTGAATTTTGACTTCAGTTTTTGAATCTAAGCTAGAAGTAGCTTCATCTAGTAAAATAATTGGTGTATCTATTAAAATTGCACGAGCAATACCTAGTCTTTGACGTTGACCACCAGAAAGCTTGACTCCCCTTTCTCCAACCATTGTATTCAATCCTTTATCAAAAGTTTGTACCAAATCCCATAAACAAGCTTTTTTAAGCGCGTTTTTTATTTTATTTTCAGAGTATTTTTTACCCAAAGTTAAATTTTCTAAAAGACTACGATTAAAAACAAAAGTTTCTTGAGAGACATTTGAAATTAAAGACCTTACATCAAATTTCTTTAACATAGAAATGTCTTGATCATTTATAAAAATTGAACCTTTTGGTACTTCATATAAAAGATTTAGCAAGTTAAAAATTGTAGATTTTCCAGACCCCGAGCTTCCAACAATACCTACTTTTTGACCAGAGCATAAATCTAAACTTAAATTTTTTAAGACTAATTTATCTTCATATGCAAAAGTTAATTGTTTAAAGTTAAGATTTAATAAATTAGAATCATTACAAAAATTCTTTAAGTTTTCATCTAAATCTCTATCGTAATCCTTATAAATTGCTTCAATAGAAACCTGCAGTTCGGAATTAAAAACATGATATTGGGCTAAATAATCATTTAATTCTTGAAGGACAGATTCAAAAGTTTTTAAAGTTGCCATATAAAAAGCTATATCTCCTAAAGAAATCTCTGCTTCTAAATATAAAAAAGCACAAACTATTAAAACAATAATCTTTACAAATGCATCTAAATAGCGAGTGGAAAATCTTAAATTACGAAGTGAAGCATATTTTAAAATAGACGTATTAAATATTTTATTATAACTTTTCAAAAATCTTTTTCTAAAAACATCTACTTTATTAAAAAGTCTTACAGTTTTAAAATTAGCAATGAAATCAAAAATACTTCCATTAAATTTATTTAAAATTTCATCTAAATTATAAGCATGTTTCTTTAAAATTTTTGAAAAGAAATTTGTAATAAAACTAAATATAAAAGCCAATGCAAAAACCAAAATAGCTAATTTTGGATTAACATAAAAAGCAAGTAAGAAACTAAGTAAAAGCTTAGGAATAATTTTAAAATATAATTCTCTATGTAAGTGCAAAACCTTGCTAACTCTACGTATAGTCAATAGAGACCTTGTAATAACTCCCACTTTATTCTCGGTAAAATATTTATAGCTATGCTTAAAAACATAATCAACGGCATCCTTTAAAGCGTAAACTCTTACTTTTGGTACCCATTTAGCACAAAAATACCAATTCAAGTAAATAAAAAAGTTTTTAGATAAAATTAAGACAGAAATAGTAATTAAACTTTGAATAGCTAAAAATTTATCAAAAGACTCTAACGCATCCAAAAAATACTTTAAAACCAAAGGACTCAAAACATCTAAAAAACTACCTATTAAAAAAAATATATTAGAAATAATAAAATATTTTTTAAGTTCTTTTAAAGATTTTTTTGCAAATTGATACATATGATAGTTTATCCTTGTATTATAACACAATCTTAAGGTTTAAACAAATTTGCCAATTAACAAAAGACTGATTATAATCATAAAAAAATATGTCGAAAATTATTTTTAATATCTTAACACTATTTCCTGAAAGTATTCAAAACTACTTGGATTCTTCAATTTTAAAGATTGCTCAAGAAAAAGATCTAGTTGAGTATAATTTAGTTAATTTTAGAAAGTATAGTTTAAATAAACATGGAAAAGTTGATGACACACCTTATGGAGGTGGAGCTGGAATGGTATTAAGCCCCCAACCTATTTTTGATTGTATTCAAGATATAAAAAAAGAAAATCCAAATACTTACGTTATATTTGCTTCTCCTAGAGGAAAAACTTTAAATCAAGGGAAACTATTAGATTTATCAAAAAAATCTAATATAACCTTATTATGTGGGCGCTACGAGGGTTTAGACCAAAGAGCTATTGATTTATGTGTGGATGAAGAGATTTCGCTTGGTGACTTTATCTTATGCGGTGGTGAGCTACCAAGTCTTTGTATAATAGAAGGAGTAACAAGATTGATACCTGGAGTTTTAGGAAATCAAGAATCTCATCAAAAGGAATCCTTTGGAGAAAATTTAGATGGAAAGAAAAAGCATCCAGTCTATACAAAACCTGAGAATTTCCAAGGATTAAAAGTTCCGGATGTTCTCTTAAGTGGACACCATTCTAATATTCATAAATGGAAAAATAAAAACCTGAAAGGTTAATTTTTATCCTTAAAATAGATTTTTCCATCTATAATTCCAAGGATTCAAAATCTCATTTATTAAACTTAGTAAAAACTATCAGTCAAGCGTATTTACGTGATGTATTTGCTATACAAAACTCAGTATTGTATTTTAAGATCTTGTAAAAATAATTGTTATGACATTTATCAAAAAAATTCAACCTATTGGAAACGTAAGCTTTACCAAAGGAAATTATGATTTTCCTAGTTTCAAAGAATTAAAAGCCTTAATCCCAGAAATTAAAGATCAAGACAGAGTTCAAGCAGAAATTTTTATTCAAGAAAAATTAATAACAAAATTACTTAATGGAGACATTCAAGAGTTTTATACTTGCTCGCCTGAAACTTTCTTAAAGCAAATTAGTGCACAAGAATTACAAATTTATGGAATTAACATCACGGGGTTCCAAGATGAAAATCCTTATGGAACATATTGTTTAGACTCAATTCACAGAGCTTTTCAACCAATTAAAATAAACGGAGATAGATTTGAAATCTACAGATTCACAAGATTTCCAAGTAAAAACTTCTCTATAATTACTAAAAAACCTGAAGTTTTATCACAAGATGAAATAAATCAAGCGCAATTTAAAAATTTAACAACCAGCTCTCAAGTTATATCTATTTGTAAACAAATAGATGATGTATGGCAATGGAGTCCATCAAAAATATATCCAGATGGAATGCACATTATGCAAAGTTTAAACTCATGTAACCAATATGCCCAGAGTGGATTTGAAGGACTAGCTGCTATGATAGCTGAAAATGGAGATATTGTAGTTTCTAGGCCATATGATAATGCAAGGAGACTACAAAGTACTTGCATTTCGATTGGTATGCCACCTATTTCAGAAGAACAGTTTTTTGAAAGTATAAAACATGCTTTAATAGCAAATAAAAA
>Ga0163108_10000886_pt1 | contig 22034 bp, 22 predicted proteins | sample Fk1155metaG_FD_109644 | JGI IMG/M metagenome (GOLD analysis project Ga0163108, IMG submission 109644) | Marine microbial communities from the Central Pacific Ocean - Fk160115 155m metaG | ecosystem: Environmental > Aquatic > Marine > Oceanic > Photic zone | place: The Central Pacific Ocean...
GAATAATACACTTCAGCTGAGGCGTAAATATCCCCCTTCCCTTGCAAAAAATCATGTACATAAGTAGGTAATAGAATATGAATTTCTACAAGTAGAAATGCAAAAAGCATATAAGAGGTGAATCCAAATCTAAAAATAAGAGGGTGTTTTCTTAAATAAGATATTCCATTCTTAAGTCGGTTGAATAAAGTACCAACTTCTACTTTATCTGTTACTATTCTGCTATATTTTATTTGCATAAAGATCAAGATTACTATCATATAAGTAATAGCATCCATCAAGAATATTTCATGTATTCCCCATGGTTGAATTTCAAAAGGGAAGTGAATAGTAAACCCACCCAAATTCATGCTTTTATTTGTTGTTCCAGTAAGTAGTAAAGCTGCAAAAGCACCTGCTAAGATACTAGTAGACTGTCCCTGAATCTCTATATAAGAATTTAGTTTTCCATAATTATTTTTTTCGGTAATTTCTTGTCCGAAAGCGTAAAGGTTAGGGTAATGTACATTGTAATTAAAAATGGTGGTAGCAAATACTAGAATTACTAATAAATCGTTCATATTAGTACTGAAGAATCCTGAAATTGCAATTGTCCCAATAATTAGGCCACAAACTAAATTTATGAGAATAAAAAGGTTTCTCCTAGAGTATCTGTCAATTAATGTGCCAGCATATAGCCCCCAAAATAAAGTAGCAAAAGTGATGAATAGGTATGCTGTAGCAAATACTTCTGGTCTACCTACAACTTCTACAAAATACCAAGGGATAGCAATCATACTAATGCCTTGTGCAAAACCAGAAATAATGTTAGACAAAAAAAGTAAGCTTATTGCTTTTTTATTTTTCATATTGCAAAAGTAAAAGAATATGTATTTTTGAATCGGTGCAGAACAAAAGAGTTTATAAAATAAGTGAAGCAAAGGAAAGAATAAAGAATTATTGCGCCTTGCAAGACAGATGTCAATGGGATGTAAGGCAGAAATTATCGGAATGGGGACTTTTGGAAAACACCAAAGATATTATTATGATAGAACTGATAAATGATCGTTTTATTGATGAAGAAAGATATGCTTGCTCATTTTGTAGAGGAAAGTTCCGGATAAAAAAATGGGGTAGAAGAAAAATTGAATTTGAGTTAAAAAAGAAAAATATATCTTCCGTTTGTATAAAAAAAGGAATGAGAGAAATTAAAATGGATGAATATTTAAAGGCATTAAAAGATCAAGCAGAGAAGAAAAACGATCTAATTAAAGATAAGAGTCATTTTAAACGAAAAAGTAAATTAGCAAAGTATTTGATAAATAGAGGATTTGAAAACAATTTAGTTTGGGAAAAGATAAATGAAATTTACAATAAATAGTATTTCCAAAAAATGGTAAGTGATCAACAAATTTCCGTATTAAATAAAAGAAAAGATAACCTTTTCAGATTCTTGAATATAAAGCAGAAACAATTACAACTTCAAGAAAAGGAAAAGCAAACTCATGATGCTGATTTTTGGAATAACTCAAATAAGGCACAACAAACTTTAAAGCAAATAAGCAAACTTAAGGTTTGGATAAATACCTATGATAAAGTGGTAAATGAATTAGATGAATTGAAGATTCTGATTGACTTTTTTCATGAAGATGAAGCTAGCGAATTAGAGGTTGAAAAGCAAGAGAAAAAAGTAATTGCTGCCATTGAAGATTTAGAATTCAAAAATATGCTTTCCGAAAAAGAAGATGAGATGCCAGCAATTTTAACCATAAATCCTGGAGCGGGGGGTACTGAAAGTCAAGATTGGGCAGAAATGATAATGCGAATGTATTTGATGTGGGGAGAGAAAAATGGATATAAAGTGAAAGAATTAGATATACAAAAAGCTGAGCCAGCGGGTATCAAATCCGTTACTTTGGAATTTGATGGTGATTTTGCTTTTGGCCACCTCAAAGGAGAGAATGGTGTCCATCGTTTGGTCAGAATTTCACCATTTGATTCTAATGCTAAGAGACACACTTCTTTTGCTTCCGTTTTTGTGTATCCACTAGCTGATGATAGTATTGATATTGTGATTGATCCTTCTGAGATTTCATGGGATACCTTTCGTTCAAGTGGTGCTGGGGGACAAGGAGTAAATAAGATTGAATCGGCTGTTCGACTTAAACATCAACCAACAGGGATTATTATTGAAAATTCTGAAACACGTTCCCAATTAGAAAATAAAGACAAGGCCTTGAAACTTTTAAAATCTCAGTTACATGATCTAGCACTCAGAAAAATACAATTGGAAAGAGATAAAATAGAGGGTAATAAAAAGAAAATTGAATGGGGTTCTCAAATTAGAAATTATGTTTTGCACCCCTATAAATTAGTGAAAGATCTAAGAACAAATTACGAAAGTTCCAATCCTGAAGCGGTATTAGATGGCGATTTGAATGCTTTTATCAAAGTGTATCTAATGCAATTTGGACAAAAATAGATTATGAAGATATACCATAACCCCAGATGTAGTAAAAGCAGACAAGCGCTCTTCTTAATTCAAGGAAAAGGAGAGAATCCTAAAATTATTGAATATTTAAAAGAACGTATCTCAATTGAGGATTTGGGATTGCTTTTGAGAATGTTAAAAATAAAACCAATAGAATTGATAAGGAAGAATGAACAAATTTGGAAAGAAAAGTATAATGGAAAAGAATTAACTAATGATGAAATAATTATAGCAATGGCTGAAAATCCGAAGCTAATTGAAAGGCCAATTGTAGTAAAGAATGGGAAAGCAATTATTGGTAGATCACGTGAGAAAGTATTGAATTTACTTTCTTAAGACGGAATTTGATCGTTTTCTAATTTACCTTCTTTAGCCCAAACAAGAATTAAATAAGGGATGACACTAGCTAAAAATATAATAGACCAGAAAGCCATTAAAAAAACAAATAAAAATATTAGGAATCCTACAAATTTCATAATTATTAACTTTGCCACAAAGAAACAACAAGAATTAAAACTATCAAAATATTTTCGTTATGAATTATAGAATAGAAAAAGACACAATGGGGGAAGTAAAAATTCCTGCAGGAAAATACTGGGGAGCACAAACCGAAAGAAGCAGAAACAATTTTAAGATTGGGGAGAAAGCTAGCATGCCAAATGAAATTATTTATGGTTTTGCTTATTTAAAAAAAGCTGCTGCTCATGCTAATTGTGAATTAGGAGTACTTTCTTTAGAAAAAAGAAATCTGATCACAAAAGTTTGTGATGAAATTCTAGAAGGGAAACATGATGATCAATTCCCTTTGGTAATATGGCAAACAGGAAGTGGAACGCAAAGTAATATGAATATCAATGAAGTTATTGCAAACAGAGCTCATGTGATAAATGGGGGTAGTTTAGAAGATTCTGAAAAAGCTATTCATCCAAATGACGATGTAAATAAATCACAAAGTTCAAATGACACTTTCCCAACAGGAATGCATATTGCGGCTTACAAGATGATTATAGAGACTTCAATTCCTGGGGTTGAGCAATTAAGAAATACGATTGAAGAAAAGTCCAAAGAGTTTATGAATGTTGTTAAGATTGGAAGAACACACTTAATGGATGCAACTCCACTTACTCTAGGCCAAGAATTTTCAGGATATGTTTCACAGCTTGATCATGGATTAAAAGCTCTTAAGAATACACTTACTCACCTTTCAGAAATAGCACTTGGAGGAACAGCAGTTGGAACGGGAATCAATACTCCTAAGGGATACTCAGAACTAGTAGCAAAGTATATTGCTGAATTTACAACTCTTCCTTTTATTACAGCTGAAAATAAATTTGAAGCACTTGCTGCTCATGATGCAATTGTAGAAAGTCATGGAGCTTTAAAACAATTAGCAGTTTCTTTAAATAAAATTGTTAATGATATTAGAATGTTAGCTTCAGGGCCAAGAAGTGGAATTGGAGAAATTATTATTCCTACAAATGAACCAGGTTCATCTATAATGCCAGGAAAAGTAAATCCAACACAATGTGAAGCGATGACAATGGTTTGCACACAAGTTGTTGGAAATGATGTTTCAATATCAGTTGCTGGTATGCAAGGGCATTACGAATTAAATGTATTTAAGCCAGTTATGTCTGCTAATTTCTTGCAGTCTGCAAGATTAATTGGAGACGCATGTGTTTCTTTTGATATTAATTGTGCAATTGGAATTGAGCCAAATTATGTTAATTTAAAAAAGAATCTGGATAACTCTTTAATGCTAGTAACTGCATTAAATACTAAGATTGGATATGATAAGGCTGCAGAGATTGCAAAGACTGCTCATAAAAATGGAACAACTTTGAAAGAAGAGGCAATTAATTTAGGTTATCTTACAGGAGAGGATTTTGATGCTTGGGTAAACCCTGAGGACATGTGTGGTAGTTTGAAGGAATAGAATTTATTTATTCTTCTTTTTTATATCAGAAACAAACTCTTTTATTTGTTGTTCGTCTTCTTTTTTACAAACAAGGAGTATACCATCATTTTCAACAATTATATAACCGTTTAGTCCTTGTAAAACAACTAGCTTTTCATCAGGAATCTTTACAATGTTATTTCCGGAATCATATACAAAAACATTATTGCCCTGCACAGCATTCTGGTTTTTATCTAAATCTAAATACGTATAAAGCGAACTCCAAGTTCCCAAGTCACTCCAACCAAGATCAGCAGGAGAAACATAGACACTATCCGATTTTTCCATTACACCATAATCAATTGAGATATTATTACATGCTGGGAATATTCTGTCAATATAGCTGTTTTCTTTCTTAGTATTATAAAATGAATTGCCCTCTTCAAAAATATCATATATATTACGTAAATGTTTTCGGAAAGACTTAATAATAGTTTTTGCACTCCAAATAAAGATTCCTGAATTCCACAAGAAATCACCACTATCTAAGAATTGTAATGCCAATTCCTGATTTGGTTTTTCAGTAAATTTTCTTACTTTTTTGATAATAGGATTACCTTCTAAATTTGAGTTACCAGATTGAATATACCCATAGCCAGTATCTGGTCGGCTTGGTTGAATACCAATTGTAAGTAAAATATCATACTTAGCAGTCATTCTCATTCCATCATTTACCACTTTTACAAACTCATCTTCATTAGTAATTAAATGATCCGATGGAGCTACTATCATATTTGCATCTTCATTTTTACTATAAATCTTAAAAGCGGCATAAGCAATACAAGGAGCAGTATTTCGCATTGTTGGCTCACATAAGATATTGTTCTTATTAACATCTTTTAGTTGCTCTAAACATAATTCTTTATAATTCTTATTGGTTACAATTAGAATATTTTCTTTTGGACAGATTTTACTAAGTCGCCTAAAAGTTTGCTGAATAAGTGTTTCGCCTGTTCCTAAAATATCAATGAATTGTTTAGGGCGACTTTCTTTACTCATTGGCCAAAATCTTGAGCCAATACCGCCGGCCATTATTACTGCATAATTGTTATTATTCATATTGAAATTTTAAACTTCAAAAGTACAATAAAAGATTAATCTAATTATTGTGTGATATATTAACTATTGCTAAAGGGTTAAAAAAATATATTTTCTCAGAAATAATTTCTTTACACTTATACCTTTTTCTTAGTTTCTCTATTTTCATAAATTGTTTTCCATTTATGGTTGAAAAAATACTCCCATCTGGAATCTCATCAATTGTTTGCTTTGGATTTTTATCATAATTCTTTAATATTCTACTTAAATTATAATCATTTGCGGTAGAGGCTTTTAGATTTTTGAGGTGTTTACTCAACACCCTTAAGATATCATCTGGAAAAATATTTGAGTTGAGAAAATTTAGCATCATCTTTTTAAAAGTATTTTTCCATTCTGTTCCATGAGGATATACTTTGCTTTTATATTCTTTCCATACAAAAGCATGTGCTATTTCATGCGTGAGGGTAATCAAAAAAGCATATTCATTCAAATCATAATTAATACTAATTAGGTATTCTCCCTTTCGATTTACTCTAAAATCTCCCAACTTTGTATTTCTACTTTTTGTAATCTTTACTGCAATATCTAATTCCTCGATCCATTTTTTAATTAGCTGGATACTATTAACCGGAAGAAAGGCATTTAATTTCTCCATCAGTTTAGTATTTGATAAGCAATAAAGCTAGAAAGATATGCGAGACCTCCCATATAAAGAAATTGAATTATCGGCCATTTCCAACTATTAGTTTCTCTTCTTACTATAGCAAGTGTACTCATGCATTGCATAGCAAAAGCATAAAAAAGCATCAAAGAGATTCCAACTGCTGTTGTAAAAAATGCTTTTCCTGTATCTGGGTTTTGAACTGATTCTAATCTTTCACGAATAGATTGAATATTAGAATTATCTCCCACACTATAAATAGTAGACATGGTACCTACAAACACTTCTCTTGCTGCAAATGAGGTGATAAGTGCAATACCAATTTTCCAATCAAACCCTAACGGCTTAATGGCTGGCTCAATGCTTTTCCCAATCATTCCAGCATAAGATGCTTCTAGTTTTTCGGAAGAAATATTCGCCTCAGCATTTTCTTTTCCTACCCATTTCTTTTCAATTTGCTCAAACTTATTCCCAGGGGCATAAGAAGATAAAAACCATAGAATAATAGAAATAGCAATAATTACTTTACCAGCATCAAACAAAAACACTTTTACCTTTTCCACAATGGTATAAATAACAGTTCTCCAATCCGGCATTTTATAAGAAGGCATTTCCATTATATAAAAGCCTTTCTGTTGTGCTTTGAGAATAAATTTCAAAATAAAAGCGGTGCCTAAAGCCGCTAAAAAACCAAGCAAATAAAATGCCATCATTACTAGTCCTTGCAAATTAAAAGGACCCCAACTTTGCTCAGCAGGAATTATCATAGCAATAATTAAGGTGTAAACAGGTAATCGAGCTGAACAACTCATAAGCGGAGTAACCATTATTGTTATCATCCTTTCTTTCCATGATGTAATAGTTCTAGCAGACATAATTGCAGGTATCGCACAAGCTGCTCCACTTAAAAGAGGAATAATTGATCTGCCATTTAGACCAAATCCTCTTAGTATTTTATCAGTAATAAAGCCTATGCGAGCCATATAACCAGTATCTTCCAAAAAGGCAATGAATGCAAATAAGAATGCGATTTGTGGTACAAAAATAATGATTCCCCCAAGTCCAGCTAATACACCTTTTACAATTAAATCATTAAAAACCCCTGTAGGGAGAGTTGCTGCAACCCAAATAGAAAGGTTAGTAAACCAGCCATCAATCAAATCCATTGGATAGGCTGACCATGAAAAGATAGCTTGAAAAATTAGAAATAAAACACCTAAGAATATGAAATATCCACATATAGGATGAATTAGAATATCATCTAACCATTTGGTAAAAGAACGATTTCCTGCTACTTTAATTTCCGTACTACAACTTTCCACAACTCCATCAATTATTTTATATCTTCTTATAGTTTCTTGGGCTTGAGCTCTACTAGGAATAAATTGGTATTTTTTGCTTAGATTAGCAAGTTTAATATCTTTATTTATATCTTGCAGACAAAGGGTTAAAAATGACCCATAATCATTATCTGAATTTCTTAAAAGATTGGTTTGTTCAATAATATCCTTAAACAGCGTTTTAACATTAAAGAAAGTGTGTGTATACTCTTGAGTATTTGCTTTTACTATAGCTTTCTTAAGGTTTTCAATTCCTTCTTGCTTTCTAGCATTTATAGCAATAACTGGAATATTTAATGCTTCCGAAAGTTTGCGAACTTCTATAATAATACCTTGCTTTAAGGATAGATCAACCATATTTAGTGCCAAAACTACTTTCATTTTCAGATCAATTATTTGGGTAATCAAAAAGATAGCTCGCCTTAGATTAGTAGCATCTGCAACTACGACCGTAACTTCTGGATAATCTTTATCCTTTTTGTTGAAAATAACTTCTTGAGCAACTTTCTCATCAATGGATTTTGGGTACAAGCTGTAAGCTCCAGGAGTATCTGTAATATCTGCTTTTATGTTGTCATCTAAGCTACAGCTTCCAGTTTTTTTCTCAACTGTGATGCCTGGGTAATTGCCTACTTTTTGCCTAAGCCCAGTTAACGCATTAAAAAGAGTAGATTTTCCAGAATTAGGATTTCCAGCAAGTACTACTTTTATTTTTGTAGTATTCATCTTACGACTTTTTTACAATTATTTTCTCGGCATCTTGTTTTCTTATGCTTAACATAAAGCCAGAAACTATAATAGCGATAGGATCATCAAAAGGAGCTTTTCTTTCAACTATAATTTTTTCTCCAGGGGTACAACCCATTTCTAAAAGCTTTTGCGCTAATTCATCATCATTTATTGATTTAACAATATATTCTTTACCAATAGTTATATCAGATAGTTTTTGCATTTGGCAAATCTAGTTATTTAGAATGACTCTAAAATAAGTAATTCAAAGAAATTTAAGTGTTATGTTTGTGCTCTGTTTTTTCTGAGAAATTAGGACAATCGCATGAATTGATTTTGCTTAAAAAACAGGAAGTTGTCAAAACAGAAAGTAATAAAAATAACAATATGAGCTTCACTTTATTCATTATGAAAGTTCAAAAATAAATAAAAGCAGTAATAGTTTGGGTACTTATTTCATAAATTATATATACTTTTATATTCAATGTATACTATTTTAAAAACTATAGGTCAGTATTTTCTAATGTTGCGTAGGGTTTTCAGCCTCCCTGAAAGACGAGCAATCTTTTTAAAGCAAATTGTATTAGAAATTGAAAAGATTGGTCTGAACTCCTTAGGGATTGTAATTATTATTTCCCTTTTTGTTGGAGCAGTTGTTACTATTCAAACGGCTTTTAACCTTTTTAACCCTCTTCTACCTAGATATCTAGTTGGTTTAGCAACAAGAGATTCCTTGATCTTGGAATTCTCGCCAACACTACTTTGCCTTATTCTGGCAGGTAAAGTGGGTTCAAATATAGCATCTGAGATTGGGAGTATGCGCGTAACAGAACAAATTGATGCATTGGAAATTATGGGTGTAAATTCTGCTAATTTTTTAATTCTTCCTAAGATTATTGCTGCTATGTTCTTCTTCCCTTTTCTGGTAATTATTAGTATGGGAATAGGAATGTTCGGTGGCTGGCTTGGGACTATGTCGGTAGATGTTACTACAGCCGATTTTCTTTATGGACTCAAATATGGTTTTAATCCTTTTTATATTACTTATGCACTTACAAAAACTATAGTTTTTGCTTTTATAATTACGTCTGTTTCTTCCTTTTATGGTTATTACACCAAAGGAGGAGCTTTGGAGGTTGGTTTTTCTAGCACAAAGGCTGTGGTATATAGTAGTGTAGTTGTACTAATTTTCAATTTTATTCTTACTCAACTTTTATTAGCATGATATCTGTAAATAACATAAATAAATATTTTGAAGATAATTGTGTTTTAAAGGATGTTTCATTTGTGTTTGAGCCAGGGAAAACGAATTTAATAATTGGAGAAAGTGGTTCAGGAAAAACAACATTATTAAAGGTGATGATTGGCCTTTACGAAGCAGATAGCGGAGTAGTAAGATACAATGAACGTAATTTTACAGAGATGAATTTTTTACAGCAAAAAAAATTAAGAAAAGAAATTGGTATGCTGTTTCAAGGTGGAGCGCTTTTTGATTATATGAATGTGGAACGAAACATAATGTTTCCCTTAGATATGTTTTCTGAAAAATCTGAAGAAGAAAATTTGGATAGAGTAAATTTTTGTCTAAAAAGAGTAAATTTGGAAAATACAAATAGTTTGCTACCATCAGAACTTAGTGGTGGAATGAAAAAAAGAGTTGCTATTGCAAGGGCAATAGCACTGAATCCGAAATATTTACTTTGTGATGAGCCAAATTCAGGGCTCGATCCTAAAACTGCTATTCTGATTGATAATTTGATTCAGGAAATTACCCAAGAGTACAATATTACAACTATTGTAAATTCGCATGACATGAATTCGGTAATGGAAATTGGAGATAAGATTGCCTTTATTTATGAAGGGAAAGTTTGGTGGAAAGGGAGTAAAGAGGATTTAATGATAAGCGATAATCAAGAATTGAATGACTTTGTTTTTGCATCAGAACTTTTTAAAAGATTAAGACGAAGACTCTAAAAAAGAATTATTGCAAGAAAGGATTGTGTTCTCTTTCATAACTTAGGACAGTAGTTGGTCCGTGACCACAATAGATTTGGACTTCTCCAGGAAGAGGAAATATTCTTTCAGTAATGCTTTTTATCAAGATATCATAGTCTGCAAAAGGCAAATCTGTTCTACCAATGCTCATTTGAAAAATAACATCTCCACTAACTATAAAGTTATTTTTTTTACTATAAAAGCAAATATGTCCTGGAGAATGTCCTGGGGTGAATAGTACTTCTAGTTTACTTTCTCCAAAAGAAATAATATCGCTATCTTCTAGAAAACACTTAGGATATGGCGAACCAGAATAATTTTCAAGATCATACATCTTACTAACTGCTCCAGCATTTTCTAAAAGAAGTAAATCTTTTTTATGCATTTGTAATTCTATCCCCCATTTATCAGCAACAAATTGGTTGCCCAAAATATGATCAATATGACAATGTGTATTTAATAGAGCAACTGGATTTAGTTTATTTTTAGATATAAATTCTTCTAATTTTACTTGCTCTTCTTTTTCATAACATCCAGGATCAATAATTATACACTCCTTGCTTTCATCATAAAGGACAAAAGTATTCTCTTGAAAAGGATTAAAAACAAATCTTTTTATTTTCATTTTGCAAAATCTTAAATACAAATATAGCCTTTCTTTTACTTTAGTATCTTTACATTCTTAAAAGAGAATGAGATTCTTTTTCATTATATTCATTTTTAATTTTTTGCCATTTCTGTCAGAAGCACAGTTCTATTATGGTTTGCAATCTACTTTTGGTAAAAGCAGAGTGCAATACAAAGAATTCAATTGGACAAGTTATCAGTTTCAAGAATTTGATACTTATTATTATAGGGGTGGGAAACCTTTAGCGGAATATACTGCTACAATTGCTCATATTCAATTGCAAAAAATTGAAAAGCAACTTCTTTTTAATTTTGAAAAAAGAATACAGTTTGTTATTTATAATTCTTTTTCTGATTTTAAGCAAAGCAATCTTGGTTATAAGCAACATGATGATTATAATATTGGTGGAAAAACTCAAATAGTAGATAGTAAGATTTTACTTTATTTTGATGGAGATTATAATCATCTTAACACTCAGATTGGAGCTGGAGTGACTAAGATTCTTCTAAATGAGATGATGTATGGTGGTAATATGGCAGATGTTTTTACTAATTCTACCTTGTTGAATCTACCGGATTGGTTTTTAGATGGATTAGTGGCTTTCATTGCTGATCCTTGGAATATGCAGATGGAGAATTTAGTAAAAGACAAAATCGGCACAGGGAAGTTTAAGAACTTTAATCATTTGGAAAAAGAGGATGCTGTGCTTGCGGGCTATTCAATTTGGCATTATATCAGTAATACTTATGGAAATTCGGCAGTTGCCGAAATTTTATATATGATTCGTTTAAGCAGAAATATTGAAAATGGGTTTCAGTTTGTATTAGGTAAATCAGTAAACACTATCAATAAGGAATGGCTTGATTATTATTTTCAGACAGATATAACCGGAATATATCCTTCTTCCAATTCTTTACCAATAAAAATAAAAGATCAAGAGAAGATTACTCAAATAGAAATAAGTCCAAATGGTAGGAAAATGGCTTTTGTAAGCAATGAAATGGGAAAATATAAGATTTGGCTTTACGATTTAAAAAACAGAAAGCAAAAAAAGATTATCTCTGTTGGATATAAATTAGATAGAATTACTGATTTTATAGTACCTGTAATTGCATGGGAGCCAAAAGGTAAAAAGTTAGCTTTTATAACCGAAAAGAAAGGAAAGATTCAAATGAACTATTACGATATTTCCAAAGGGGAAACAACTACATTTGAGCTACAACATTTGCAAAAAGTGCTAAGTATGGAATATGATAAAAAAGGAAAAGTTTTGCTTTTTTCTGCCGTTCGGCAAAACCAAACTGACATTTTCACCTTTGAGGTAGTTGGGCACAAACTTACTAATATCACGAATGATAAATTTTTAGATCTAGATCCTTCTTTCTCACTAGATAATGAATTTATTATTTTTAGTTCGAATAGAAAAAGAGATGTTTTATATGAAAATGATGATATCTCAACATATACAAAAAACAATGATTTGTTTTTGTATAATTATAAAACAGAAAGCTCAAAACTTTTACGTCTTACAGTTACACCTGAAGTTCATGAATTACAACCCAAGCCAATAAAGGATAATTTGTATTCGTTTTTAGCGAATACAAATGGTGTTAATAATCGTTTTATTGTGAGAATAGATAGTACGAAGATTGAAACTGATACTAGCATCTTTTATCAGCAGAATCTTTTCATTTCGCCTTTTACCAATTACAACCGGGATATAATCTGTTATGATTTCAAACCAAAAGCTGGGCATTTGCTGGAGGTACTTTATTTAAATGGGAACTATACTGTTTATGATAAGAAGTTAACCAGAAAGATTAAAAAATCAGAGATTAATTTAACAGATTCCCACTTTTTACAACTAAAAAAAAACAAAATACAAAGCAAATCTGAGCTGAAAAGGATTACTATAGACTCTTTGTGGAAAGTAAATAAGATTGATATTGAGAATTATCAGTTTGGAGATTTTAAGGAAATAATAGATCGACTAAACAATAAAGGAAATACTTATTCTATAGATAACAGAAAAATACTTAAATTACCAAAAGCACGCAATTATTTCATTTCGTTTACTACTGATTATGTGTTGAGTCAGTTTGATAATTCTTATATTACAAAATCTTATCAGCCCTACACCAACTACAAAACGCCACTCTTTTTAAATCCTGATTTTGATGCTTTAATAAAAGTGGGTACGGCCGATTTGTTTGAGAACTACAAAATAATTGGTGGTGTTCGCCTTTCTGATGATTTGAAAAGTAATGGTTATATGCTTAGTTTTCTGGATAATAAATATCGTTTGGATAAATCTTATATCTTTTCTAGCCAAAGTATAAATATGCTACGAAATAATGCTTTGCAGAAGATTTATTCTTATGAATTTAGAGGGGTATTCAATTGGCCTTTTGATGAGGTGTTTAGCACAAGAAGTTCTGTTAGTTTTAGAAATGATAAAACGGTTTTTATGGCAACTGATATTCTTAATTTAGCAAAAGAGAATACTTATAGTAATTGGATAACTCTTAGAAATGAGGTGGTTTTTGATAATACAATTAATAAAGGATTAAACCTTTATAATGGAGGCAGATACAAGATTTTTACAGAATATTATCGCCTTTTGGAAGATGTGAAAACTAACATGATTATTCTAGGGTTAGATGCGAGAAATTATAAAAAAGTGAGCCATTCTATTGTTTGGGCCAACAGAATCGCAGCAAGCACATCATTTGGAAATCAGAAGTTACTTTATTATATGGGAGGGGTTGATGCTTGGCTTATGCCAAAGTTTAACAAAGCAACTGATGTTGCGGAGAATGAAAATTATAGCTACCAAACTCTAGCAACGAATATGAGAGGATTTTATCAAAATGTACGAAATGGAAACAGCTTTTTTGTAGTAAATACTGAGTTTAGAGTTCCGCTTTTCAAATATATTCTAAGGCGCCCAATTACTTCTGATTTTATCAATAATTTCCAAATAGTAACCTTTGCTGATTTTGGGACTGCTTGGAATGGGCTGACTCCCTTTTCCAAAGATAATCAAATAAACTATGAAATAATTGAGAATGGTCCTATAACTATTACAATCGATAAGCAGAAAAATCCTTTTGTTGGCGGATTTGGTTTTGGAGCTAGAAGTAGATTATTTGGTTATTTTTTGCGTGCAGATTGGGCTTGGGGAGTGGAGGATAGTTATGTGTTACCAAGTATTTTATATATATCTTTGGGGCTTGATTTCTAAAAAAATATATATGACTATTAGTACAATACTTATTCTTATTTTAATTGGTTTATTAGCAGGGATTATAAGTGGAATTGTAGGTATTGGTGGAGGCCTCTTAATGATTCCAATGCTGATTTTCTTTTTAGGGATTTCGCAACATTCTGCACAAGGGACATCTTTGGCAGTAATGCTACTTCCCGTCGGAATTCTAGCCGTTATGAACTATTATAAAGCAGGTTTTGTGGAGTGGAAATTTGCATTAATTATTGCAACTACTTTTATTATTGGAGGGTATTTTGGGGCAAAATTTGCAGTAAGTCTTTCACCCATTGTGCTTAAAAAGATTTTTGGAGCTATATTACTTGTAGCGGCTATAAAAATGATTTTTGGAAAATGAGTTTGAAAGAAAAGATACAAGAACTATCGGCAGAATTGTTGCCTGAAATTATTGAGATTAGGAGGTATTTGCATATGCATCCTGAGATTTCCTTTCAAGAGTTTAAAACTTCCAGATACATAAAATCTGTTCTTCTCAATTGGAATATTCCTTTTTATGATGGTATTGCAGAAACAGGAATTGTGGTATTATTAAAAGGAAAAAATCCTGAGAAAAGTTGTACTGCTCTTAGGGCCGATTTTGATGCTTTACCTATACAAGAAGAGAACAAGGTGGAATATTGTTCCAAAAATAGTGGAGTAATGCATGCATGCGGACACGATGCGCATACTGCTTCATTATTGGGTACCATTAGAATATTAGAAGCAATTAAGTCCGAATGGGAGGGAAATATAAAATTTATTTTTCAGCCAGCAGAAGAACGCTTGCCTGGGGGTGCAAAGCAGATGATAGCAGAGGGGGTATTGGAAAATCCTAAAGTATATAGTATGTTCGGTCAGCATGTTTTTCCTGACTTGGAAGTAGGGCAGGTTGGTTTTAAAGCTGGAATGTATATGGCATCTACTGATGAATTGCATATTACAATAAATGGGAAGGGGGGGCATGCTGCACTTCCTGAGAAGAATAAAAACCCCATAAAGGTTGCTAGTAAATTGATTTCAGATTTATATGATTATTTTGATAAAGAGAAGGAAACTCCTTCTGTTTTTTCTATTGGATTTATTGAAGGTAATGGATCTACCAATGTGGTGCCGAATAAAGTAAAAATGATGGGAACACTTCGTGCAATGGATGAAAATTGGCGAGAGAATGCACATGATAAAATGTTAAATATTGCTGAAAAACTATCTAAGAAATATAATATAGAAATTGATTTTGAGATACTAAAAGGGTATCCTTTTTTAGAAAATGATATTCAACTTACTAATAAGGCAATTAAATTAGCAAAAAAGTATTTAGGTGAGGAGAATGTAACTCTTTTACCAATTAGGATGACAGCAGAAGATTTTTCCTATTACACCAGAGAAGTTCCCTCTTGTTTTTACCGATTAGGAACTGCAAATAAAGAAAAGGGAATTATTCATGGTTTGCATACTTCTGGTTTTGATATTGATGAGAAATCGTTAGAAATAGGAATGGGTCTAATGGCTTTCTTAGCGACTAGTGAATCTAGTTAATTAGTTTTTTTCCAATTATTGTAAATTCCTCCACAAATAACTTTATTCTATCTTTCAGATCATCATTGGATATTATATTGCCTTCAAAATCTTTTCCTGTAGCATACACTATTCTTGGTAGTTGTATCATTCTCAACTCATTCATGCAAATTTGTGTAAGGTGCATACTAGAAAGGTAACTTTTTTCTCCTCCAGCAGCACATACTATACCAAAAAATTTACCTACTCCACCACCACAACAATTATCCAAGATTATTTTTAAGCCATCATTTATCGAATAGCAATGTACACCCATTCCAAAAATAATATTATCTGCATTTTCTATTTTTGTTGTTAATTCTTCCATATTAGTAGTTACTCCTTTATGGCAAGCAAGTAGCTCCATTTTTCTAGCATCCAGAAGCTCTACATTAACATCTTTTTTTGTAATTCAGTATCTATTGCTTTACAAAGAATAAAAGAACGAGATTTTTCTGAAAAGGAAGAAGATATAATTAGTGTATTCATTCTTTAATTTCCTATTTGGGATATAAATTGAATTCGTATTATCCTTAGTTCTTCATCTGTAAATTCGTCTTCATCAAACTCTTCTCTTAATTCCAGAAAGGAGGCTTCTTCTGATTCAATTAAAATGTTATTTATTTCTTCTATTTGATAATCTTCAAATGACTCATTTATTAGATAAGAAAGATTTATTCTGGTTCCAGAATCTACAATACTTTCAATTTCTGTTAAAAGTTCATCTACTGTTCTTCCCTTTGCGGATGCAATATCAGCAAGGGGAATCTTTTTATCAATATTTTGAATAATATAGATTTTATTGGCTGATTTGTTTGCTAAGGAACGAACTATCATATCAGATGGTCTTTCAATTTCATTCTCCTCCACATATTTTTTAATAATATCAATAAAGGATTCTCCGTATTTTTCCGCTTTCCCTTGTCCAACCCCCTGAATTTGACTCATTTCTTCCATATTGATGGGGTATTGGTTTGCCATATCGACAAGAGATGGCTCTAAGAAAATAATAGGAGGAGGCAATTTCTTTACTTTTGCTATTTTCTTTCTATGATCTTTAAGTATTTTAAAGAGTATTATATCGGATGCTCCACCTTTTTGTTTTCCAATTGATTCCGTGTTTAGCTGATCGTAATTATGATCTTCTGTTAACTCAAAAGTAGAAGGTTGCTTTAAGAATGTTTTACCTTTTTTAGCTATTTTTAGAATACCATAGGTCTCAATCTCTTTTGTAATTAGCCCTTGTACATAGGCCTGCCTAATTACTGCATGCCAAAATTCTTTGCTTTTTTCTGTTCCAGAACCAAAAACATCACTTATTATGGATTGATGCTGTTTTATTAAACTATTACTTTCTCCAACTAATATTTTTACAGTTTCCTTTGCCTTAAAACTCTCATTACAGGCAAGCATAGTTTCAAGCAATTTTAGAACAAAACCTTTCCCTTCAAATTTTGGTTTCGGATGTTTGCAATTATCGCACATATTATCACATCTAGTATCATTAAATTCCTCTCCAAAATAATGTAAAAGGTATTTTCTTCTACACATAGATGTTTCAGCAAATGAGATAGTTTCCAGTATTAAAAGACGACCAACTTCCACTTCAGAAACGGGTTTGCCGTGCAAGAAGTTTTCCAATTTCTCAATATCCTTATAACTATAGAATGTAACACAATGCCCTTCTCCTCCATCCCTTCCGGCACGTCCTGTTTCTTGGTAATATCCTTCTAAACTTTTAGGAATATCATGATGAATAACAAATCGAATATCGGGTTTGTCAATTCCCATTCCGAAAGCAATTGTAGCAACAATTATATCTGCATCTTCCATCAAAAAAGCATCTTGATGTTTCACTCTAACTTTACTTTCTAATCCTGCATGGTATGGGAGAGCATTAATGCCGTTTACTTGCAAAGTTTCTGCAATTTCTTCTACCTTCTTTCTACTTAAACAATAAATAATTCCAGATTTTCCAGTCTGTTGTTTAATAAACTTAATAATCTCCTTCTCCACATTTATTTTTGGGCGGATATCATAATAAAGATTGTCTCTATTAAAGGAGTCTAAAAAGATTTTTACATTCTCCAATTTTAGATTCTTTTGAATGTCTTGTTGTACTTTTGGAGTAGCAGTTGCAGTAAGTGCAATAATTGGTTTTCTTCCAATATTGTCAATTATTTGTCTTAGTTTTCGGTATTCTGGTCTAAAATCGTGTCCCCATTCCGAGATGCAATGTGCCTCATCCACTGCATAAAAAGAAATCTTGATATTTCTCAAAAACAAGATATAATCCTCTTTGGTTAACGATTCTGGCGCTACATATAATAGTTTTGTTTTCCCAGAAGAAAGATCATCTTTTACACCCTGAACTTCTTGTTTGTTTAGAGAAGAATTTAAAACATGAGCGATACTATCATTTTTGCTAAATCCTCTAATGGTATCTACCTGGTTCTTCATTAGGGCAATAAGCGGAGAAATAATAATGGCTACTCCCTTATCAAGAAGGGCAGGGAGTTGATAACACATAGATTTTCCTCCTCCTGTTGGCATAATTACCAAGGAGTCATTTCCTTCTTGTAGGGTTTTAATTATTTCCTCCTGCCTTCCTTTAAAACTACTAAACCCAAAAATACTTTTCAGATGGTCGTGTAATGTAAGTTGAGATTTAATCATTCAATCCTTAATATTTTTCTAAAAGTAATACTTTTGCATAAATTACAAAAGAGAAATAAAATAATATTTAATTAATTATTGAGTTAATTATTGAGAGATTGAAATCTATTTCACAAATATTAAGCATTGCTAAATCAGTTATCCGATTAGAATCGGAAATAATTGACGAATTGATAGGAAAATTAAGTGATGATTTTGCTAAAGCGGTACAACTTATATTGTCCTCAAACGGAAGAGTAATAGTAGCAGGTGTTGGAAAATCTGCTAATATTGCTAGTAAAATAGTTGCTACTTTTAACTCAACTGGCCAACCAGCTGTTTTTTTACATGCAGCTGATGCTATTCATGGAGATTTGGGAAACATTCAAAAGAATGATGTGGTGATTTGCATTTCAAAAAGTGGCAACACTTCCGAAATAAAATATCTGTTACCGCTAATCAAAAATATGGGAAACAAAATTATAGCCATTTGCGGAAAAAAGGATTCTTATCTAGCAAATCAGGTCGATTGCGTATTAGATGCAAGCGTGAAGAAGGAGGCCTGCCCTCACAATTTAGCGCCTACTTCAAGCACTACTGCACAATTAGTTTTGGGAGATGCTTTGGCTATTTGTCTTTTAGAAAGTAAAAATTTTACAGACAAAGATTTTGCTCGTTTTCATCCAGGAGGCGTTTTAGGCAAGAAACTATACTTAAAAGTAAGTGATATTGTAAAAAACAATGAAGTGCCATCAGTTCAAATCCAAGATAAAGTGCAAAAAGTAATTATAGAAATTTCTAAAAAAAGATTGGGTGCAACGGCCGTTTTGGAGGGAGAGAAAATTCTAGGAATAATTACGGACGGTGATTTAAGAAGGATGCTGGAAAAAGGTGTAGAAATAGAAAAAATACTGGCAAAGGACATAATGAATAATAGTCCAAAAAGCATTAGTTCTTCAGCACTTGCTATTGAAGCGCTTAAAATAATGGAGCAGTACAACATCAGCCAGCTACTTGTAGTGGAGAATGAGAATTATATTGGAATAATCCACCTTCACGATATCCTTAAAGAAGGTATTGCTTAAATGAATACTGAGAAACAAAAAGGAGAGATGTCGTTTTTAGAGCACTTAGAAGTGTTCAGATGGCATTTGGTTCGTTCGGTTTTTGCAGTTTTGTTTTTTGCAATTCTTGCATTTATATTTAAAGAGATAATTTTTGACGGGATCTTACTTGGTCCTAAAAATCCTGATTTCTCAACTTATAAAATACTTTGTTATTTATCTCAGTATATGGGGATGGGGGATGCACTTTGTATGGATGAATTACCTTTTATTTTAATGAATATTAGCATGTCCGGGCAGTTTAGTACTCATATAATGACATCTATAGTAGCAGGTTTTGTTATAGCTTTCCCTTATGTTTTCTGGGAAATGTGGCGATTTATTTCTCCTGCTTTGCATGATGAAGAAAGTAATGTAGCAAAAGGAGTTGTGTTTTTTTCTTCTTCACTTTTTTTCATTGGGGTATTGTTTGGATATTATGTAGTTTCTCCTCTTTCGGTTCACTTTTTAGGATCTTATCAAGTAAGTCAAACGGTAGCAAATCAGATTTCTTTAAGCTCTTTTATCAGCACAGTTACCACTGTTTGTTTGGCTAATGGAGTGATTTTTGAATTGCCGATTTTGGTTTATTTTCTTACAAAAATTGGTTTACTCACCCCAGAGTTTATGCGTACTTACCGAAAACACGCCCTAGTTTTAACACTTATTTTCTCAGCAATTATTACTCCTCCAGATATTACAAGTCAGATTTTGGTTGCATTGCCGCTTATGTTACTTTATGAGATAAGCATAAAAATATCGGGAAGGGTACTAAGAAAACAAGAAAAACAATTGAAAAAACAATGAAATTAAAAGCAGAGAATATTGTAAAATATTACAAGAAGAGAGCAGTAGTTGATGAGGTGAATATGGAGCTAAGTCAAGGAGAGATAGTTGGTTTACTTGGACCGAATGGAGCCGGGAAAACAACTAGTTTCTACATGATGGTAGGACTTATTTCTCCTAATGCTGGGAATGTATTTTTAGGGGAGGAAAATATTACGGAATTACCCATGTATAAAAGAGCCAAGATGGGCATTGGATATTTAGCGCAAGAAGCTTCTGTTTTTAGAAAAATGTCGGTGGAAGACAATCTCCTCTCAGTTTTGGAAATGACTAATCAATCTAAAGAGAAGCAAAAAGAAAAGTGTGAATCTTTACTTTCAGAGTTTGGTTTGCAAAACATCAGAAAAAATATGGGGGGATTACTCTCAGGAGGAGAAAGAAGGAGAACAGAAATAGCAAGAGCTTTAGCGACAAACCCTAAGTTTATTTTGTTGGATGAGCCATTTGCAGGAGTTGATCCTATTGCGGTTGAGGATATTCAGCAAATAGTAGCAACACTTAAAGATAAAAATATTGGTATACTTATTACAGATCATAATGTGCATGAAACACTTTCAATAACCGATAGAGCATATCTTCTTTTTGAAGGAAAAATATTGAAATCTGGAACAGCAGAAGAGTTAGCTACAGATGAAAGAGTAAGAAAGGTATATCTTGGAAAAAACTTTGAGCTAAGATGATAATTGTAACTGGTGCAGCAGGTTTTATAGGTAGTTGTTTAGTACGAACACTAAATGATAATGGATATAATAATTTGATATTAGCGGATGATTTCTCAGATGAGAATAAGAATAGAAACTTAGAGGGAAAGCAATATGCTAAGAAAGTAAAACGAATGGATTTGATGCAGTTGATTTCTTCAAATAACTATTCTATAGACTTTATTCTACATATTGGCGCCAGAACGGATACAACAGAATTTGATCAAGCTATTTTTGATGAGTTAAACTTAAATTATTCCAAGAATTTATGGGAAAAATGTGCAAATTATCAAATTCCACTTATTTATGCCTCTTCTGCAGCGACTTACGGAATGGGAGAATTTGGATTTGATGATAATCATAAAACGATAGAAAAATTAAAACCACTAAATCCTTATGGACAGTCGAAAAATGATTTTGATAAATGGGTTTTAAGGCAACATGTTAGGCCACCATTCTGGGCTGGCTTTAAATTTTTCAATGTTTTTGGTCCAAATGAATATCATAAAGGCAGAATGGCTTCCGTTATTTTGCACACCTTTAATCAGATAAAACAAAATGGAGAAATGAAGCTTTTTCGTTCTCATAATCCTGATTTTAAAGATGGTGAGCAGTTAAGAGATTTCATATATGTGAAGGATTTATGTGAGGCACTTCTTTTTATGATGGGGCATAAGAAAGATAGTGGAATTTATAATTTAGGAACCGGAGAAGCAAGATCATTTAATGATTTAGCAAGAGCAACTTTTAACGCATTAGATAAAACTCCAAATATCTCTTTTATTGATACACCAGAAGATATCATAGATAAATATCAGTATTTTACACAAAGTAATATGCAAAAACTAAGGAATATTGGCTATCAGAATCTCTTTACAACTTTAGAAGATGGGGTGGAGGATTATGTAAGGTCCTACTTGATAAAAGGGGAGTACTATTAAAGTTCTTCTCTAAATTCTACTAAAAATTTTCGAATATTTTTTAAATGATTGATGATTTCGATATTTTCAATAGTATCTGTTTTATTATCACGCAATTTTTTTCTCGCTCCTTCCAAAGTAAACCCTCTTTCTTTGGTTAAATGATAAA